>Ga0209192_10000506_pt1 | contig 37841 bp, 24 predicted proteins | sample ArcticOcean_MG_C_11_FD_187433 | JGI IMG/M metagenome (GOLD analysis project Ga0209192, IMG submission 187433) | Marine microbial communities from western Arctic Ocean - ArcticOcean_MG_CB2_154 (SPAdes) (version 2) | ecosystem: Environmental > Aquatic > Marine > Oceanic | place: Arctic Ocean... | reverse complement strand
AATTACGCCATCTATTTTGTTGTTGGTTGTGGCCATAATATCCAGTTTTACTGGGATACATTCCTGTCCAAAGACTGGCTCTAGACGGTCCGCAAATTGGCGCATTAGCATGGGCATTTGTAAATTGTACCCCCATATCAATTAGTCTATCAATATTTGGTGTTAGCGCTTGTGGGTGCCCTCCCATTCCCTCCACAGAATCATTTAAATCATCACTGATTATAATAATGACATTGGTCACATCATTTTGACCATAGAGAGAAATACTTATTAAGAGTGATGTCATACACGCTAATATAAATTTGATGTATTTTATTTTAATCGCAGAATTTATACCCATTTAGTGTTGTTTTTTTAAAAAATTAAATCTATTGATGATCTCATCTTTTGTTAGAATATAAAAACTGTGTTTCAATAGGAACATCGTAAAGCCCTTCCAATTCTTCTACATTTTTCATATAAAATTTAGTTTCTGGAGGTAAACTGACACTATTCCAAAACTCCTCATCGTAGGGAATTTTATACAACGTCATATCTTGTTGAGCAGATTCATCATTTAATTTCATTTTACTATTCCCATCCTCTAAATTCAAAACAAAAACTTCATGACGGTATGAAATTGGAATATATTTCCGCTCCTTTTTTCCTGCTTGAAGCATTGCTCTTTTGACATGCTCAGGGGTTTTTACAGCGCCTTCCCATTGGCGTTTGTGATAGCTTAAATACAATTTGTTTTTGTTATTATTTTTATAAATATACAGCGCGTTTAAGCTTTTACCAACATTCATGCTCGTTGTATTCTTTTCAATTTTATAAATTTTTGAAGATTCAAAACCAATATATAATGTAATATTATTGCCATTTTTTTGAGTGCCTATTAATACGAGAACATCTTCATCTTCATAAAATGTATCTTCAATTTTCTTCCAACTGTAAGAACTGATGGATGGGCCATTTCTTAAGGGGTTATTAAGTTCCATAAATTTTAGAGCATGGCGATCTTGTTCGTTTTTTATAAATCTATAATCCGATGATGTTCTACTGTGGCGAACATCAAAAGCTTGAATATAAGATGATGGCCCTCGATCTAAAACATCAATATATTGCTCAATAAAATATCGGCAAATTCTATCCTCAACAGACCAGCGTCTATACAATATTCCCAACTTATGTTTTTGGCTTATGGTGGTCTCCTTTAATTTTTTAAATGCTTTTTTAACAATATCTTTTGAACTTTCAATTGAAAATCCATTCAGCGCAGTGATTTTCTCTTTTAAGATACAGGTTTTATCTTTTAAGTTGATAAAATTTTGTACTGTAATTTCAAACGATTCATAGCCAATTGATGAAATTTCTATAACATCTGAGAGTTCATCATTTGAAACATAAAACTTAAACGTCCCTTCTTCCGTTGAACTTGTTCCAATATTTTTTTTAACAATTCCTACAGAAGCATAAGGAATTGGATAATCATATTCGTCATAGACCACCCCTTCTATATTGACTCTGTTTTGGGCGTTTATGATGCATGACTGAAAAAAAACAACAACTAAACAAATTAATTTTATATGTAAAGAAGTAAAATTCATTATTTAAAAACGTTTTAAAAATTCCCAAATCGGTGTATAGAAATTAGGTGTATTGGGCTGATTTAAATTATGCCCTGCATTTTCTACACTATGCAAGCGCACTTCTTTTCCCGATTCACAATCTGTATATATCAAAATTTCATCCTCTCCAAGCATTTCTACATCAGGTTCTGTTGAACAATTAAAAGCATTTGCCCAACTCCGAGTACTGTCGGATGCACTTAAAAAATTATGCCCTACAACAGACATGCCACCATTGTATGGAATCATAGTATCCGCCGTCCCACACATTTGGTAAACCGCTACTGGATAAGTTAAACTATTGGGCGTACTTCCAACAATCAATTGACTTGCAAGGGCTGCAACAGCACTGAAATAAGATGTTTCTATTGCCAATTTATTAATTAAAGCAGAGCCATTAGAAATGCCAATTCCATATACTTTTGAAGCAGCAAAAAATGAATACGTTTCGAGTTTAAGCATTAGTTGAGTAAAGAAATAAAACTCGTCCGCAGTGGATGCCTCAGCTCCTAAATTCCAAGAATTTAAATGCCCTTGTGGATATATCCCAATAAATTCACCAGCATCTACAAATTGTGATAACTTGAAGAACCAGCTGTTGTTTTGCCCTCCATTACCATGAAAAGCAATCACCACAGGATAGATTTGTGTATCATCAAAACTTTCTGGTAAATGTATAAGCACTTCACGTTGCACTTGTGCCCCATCAATAGTTTGTGGAACGAAAAATACTTCCTCTTGAATAGGATTACTATCATCTTGAGGTATAGAAGAGTTGCTATCAGCCCCGCTGCAACAAACGAATAAAATTAAAAAAGATATTAAGTTAAATAGTTTCATATTTTTTTTATAATTACCCTGTGAAATAGCATAAAATTCCAATGACTAAGAACACTAGGACAACTGATAGAATTACATCTATTTTATCATAACTATCTTTTTGAGCTTGCTTTTGCGCTTTGGTCAAAGTTCCGTAAGATAATCCTACCATTGCTTTATAGTCTGGAGCATTGGTAAGTAGGCTTGTTGAAATACATAGTATAACAGAAAAAACAAACATAAAAATAGCCATGTGTGCAAAGTTAATTGTTGCAAAACTGTACAACATAGTATCCACAACCACATCGGATGAAATTTGAGGTTGATAATAAATTTCAGAGCCCAGTCTTAAAACTAAAAGCACAAAACCAGCCAAAAGAGTCGTTATCGCAGCATCTGAGTTGACACGTTTCCAAATGATTCCAAGTAGAAACACAGCCGTTACAGGGGGTGCAATATAAGATTGCACATTTTGTAAGTACTGATACATCACACCCCCACCAATTTTTTCCATAATCGGAATCCAAATGATTCCTAAAACAACAATAAAACCAGTCGCTATTTTTCCAATTTTAATAAGATATTCCTCAGATTTGTTAGGTTTTAATTTTTTATAGATATCAATAGTGAAAATTGTAGAACAGGAATTAAAAACCGAAGCTAAGGAACTCATCAAAGCGGCCATTAGCCCCCCAGCCACCAATCCTTTTAACCCGACCGGAAGTAAGGTTTTGACAAGCATTGGAAAAGCACGATCCGCTTTTTCAACAGAAAATACTTCTGGATTTTGAATGGATAATGCAAAGGCAATAATACCTGGTACTAAGAAAATTAAAATTGGTAAAAGTTTGAGGTAGGCCCCAAAAATAGCACCTCGCCTACCGATTTTTATATTATTGGCTGCTAAAGTTCTTTGAACAATATATTGATCAGTACACCAATACCAAATCCCAACAATTGTTCCACCTATTAAAAGCCCTGTCCATGGGAAATCTGGATCAGACATTGGACGCCACATATTAAAATGATCTGGACTAACAGCCATTACAGTTTCACGCAATTGCCCCCAACCTCCTACTTCTTGTAAACCTAAATATGTAATAATTAATGATCCAAGAATAAGGACAACCGTTTGAAGTGTTTCAGTATAAATAACAGCTTTCATTCCTCCTACAACAGTGTATATCCCCGTAAAAATAACGATACCAATAGCGCCATACCAAAATGGAATACCTAACAGTTCAGAAACTACAATTCCCCCTGCATAAATAGTCACTGAAACTTTAGTTAGTACATAAGCCACTAAAGAAAATAAGGACAAAAACCAGCGCGAACGACTGTCAAATCGTTTTTCCAAAAATTCTGGCATGGTAAAAGCACCACTTCTTATGTAAAATGGCAAAAACAACCACCCCAACAACAATACAATCCATGCATGAAGTTCGTAGTGCGCCATTGGCGTACCAGATTCAAAGCCAGTGCCCGCAAGACCAACAACATGCTCTGAACCTATATTAGAAGCAAATATAGAAGCACCAATAACAAACCACCCTACATTTCGCCCTGCCAAAAAATAATCTTCTGTATTTTTATTTTTTTGTAATACAACCCAAACAGCTATAGCAATTAGTGCTAAAAAATAAATACTCAAAACTACCCAGTCCAGTTTCTCTAAAACAGATGAAGACGACAAAGAAAAATAGTGCATAATTCTATAATTATTTATATGTATTGGTTGATAATATTTTCAAAGAGCTCTTGCTTACCACTTTGTGGAGAAATTTCTCCATTTTCAACTGCAATTTGGTACAAGTCTTGAAGTTTTAATGAGCCTAATTCAAATGCAGCACCCTTCCCACCATCAAAAGAAGAATAGCGTTCTTTCCTTAGGTTCTTGTATTGAGAGGATGAAATAATATTATCTGCAGTAATTAAAGCACGAGCAAAAGTATCTGCACCACCAATATGGGCCAAAAACACATCTTCAATATCCGTTGAGTTTCTTCTTATTTTTGCATCAAAGTTAATCCCTCCGCCTTGTAATCCTCCTGCTTCTAAAAACACCAACATGGCTTCTGTTGTTTCTTGAATATTATTAGGAAATTGATCGGTATCCCAACCATTTTGATAATCCCCTCTGTTGGCATCAATACTGCCCAACATATTGGCTTTTGCAGCTACTGCTAATTCGTGCTGCATGGTATGCTGTGCAAGCGTCGCATGGTTCACTTCAATATTTAATTTGAAATCTTTATCCAATCCATATTCTTTCAAAAACCCAATAGCTGTTGCCGAATCAAAATCATACTGATGCTTCATGGGTTCCATTGGTTTAGGCTCAATAAAAAAGGTGCCTTTAAACCCCTGAGATCTTGCATAATCTCTTGCCATAGTTAAAAATTGCCCCATGTGGTCCAATTCGCGCCCCATATCAGTATTTAATAGTGACATATACCCCTCTCGTCCACCCCAAAAAACATAGTTTTCTCCATTAAGAGCCATTGTAGCGTCTAGGGCTAATTTTACCTGAGCACCTGCTCGAGCAACCACATCAAAATTTGGATTGGTTGATGCACCGTTCATAAATCTGGGATTTGAAAAACAATTAGAGGTCCCCCAAAGAAGTTTTACTCCCGAATCTTGCTGTTTTTGTTTAATGTAATCTACAATTATAGAAAGGCGCTTTTCAGATTCGACTAAAGAGTCGGCCTCGGCTATTAAATCATAGTCATGAAAACAAAAATAATCGAAGCCCATTTTGGTTATGAATTCAAACGCCGCATCTGCTTTATCTTTAGCCGCTTGGATAGGGTCTGAAGACTGATCCCATGCAAAATTTTGCGTTCCTGGGCCAAAAGGATCTGACCCTTTTCCACAGAATGTGTGCCAATAAGCGATAGCAAATTTAAAATGCTCTTTCATGGTTTTTCCAGCAATTACACGTTCAGGGTTGTAATATTTAAATGCTAATGGATTATCCGATTCTTTGCCTTCATAACGAATGGCATCAATTCCTTTGTAGTATTCTTTGTTTCCAGTCAGTATCATTATTTAATTTTTAATTTGTTTTTCTAATTCTTTTTTCCACTTATAGTAAGCTTCGAGATATGGGGTTTTGTTTTCTATGGGTTTAATGGTCATTACATAATCATTGTTTGTGATGTTTTTCCCAAAACGATCAAAGTTTTTATCAGTTAGACCTGCAGCACGAGCTGCACCTACGGCTCCTGTTGTATTGTATATTTCAATTTCGTAACCAATGAGAGTTGCCAATGTTTTTGCGAAAATTTCAGATCTAAAAAGATTGTCATTCCCTGCTCTTATAACCTTGATTTTTGCATTGTCATTTTTTAAAATTTCCATTCCATATACAAACGAAAAAGCAATTCCTTCCAAAGCAGCTCTAAATAAATGTGCTTTATTGTGTTGATTTAAATTGATATTACAAAATTGTGTGCCAATATTTGTATTATTAAGCATACGCTCAGCACCATTTCCAAAAGGTAAAATAACCAGACCATTTGATCCAATGGGAATTTTAGACGCTTGTCTATTCATCGTTTCATAGGATTCTGCCGAACTTTGATTTCGTAACCAACGGTACATTATCCCTGCACCATTAATGCATAATAATTTGCCAATTGTATGATTATCATCAGAATAATTTACATGTGCGAAGTGATTGATTCTGCTTGATTCTTTTGAATTTTTATTGTTGGTTACTGCGTAAATGACTCCAGATGTTCCTCCTGTAGCTGCGACCTCTCCGTCATTAAAAACGTTCAAGGAAAGCGCATTATTGGGCTGATCACCTGCTCTGTAGGTTATTGGAATACCTTCAGGCAAACCCGTTTCTAAAGAAGCTTTATTTGTAATGTATCCTTGAGGGCTAAAATTATCAACTAGTTTTGGAACTAAGTCAAGATTAAATCCAAAGTAGTCTAAAAGCCATTCTGCAATGTTATTAGATTTATAATCCCAAAAAATTCCTTCAGATAGTCCATTTTTGGTAGTGGAAATTTCATCTGTAAGTTTAAATGCAATAAAATCGCCCGGTAACATGAATTTGTGAATTTTATCAAACAATTTAGGCTCATTGTCTTTCACCCATTTGAGTTTGGATGCTGTAAAATTTGCTGGTGAATTTAAGAGAGATTCTGTGCATTGCGCCGGGGACAAGTCCTGAAATGCCTTATTCCCAATTTGAACTGCTCTACTATCACACCAAATAATGGCATTTTTTAGAGGTTCTCCTTTGGAATCGACTATTACTAACCCATGCATTTGATATGAAATACCAACAGCAAGAATTTTAGAAGCGTCTATTTTAGATTCATTTAAAATTCGTTTTGTTGCCTGACATATATAGGTCCACCAATCGTTTGGGTTTTGTTCTGCCCAATCTTTTTGTTCAGAAAGAATAGACATTTCATGTTTGGGTTCATGAATGCTAAGTATATTTTCTCCTGTTTCTGAATCTACAATGGCAACTTTTACGGACGAACTACCAATATCAAATCCTATGTAATATTCTCGGGTCATTAGTTAATTTTGATTAATAAATATATTCAAAAATGTTTAAAGTTTAGTGTATGCATCTAATGTGACAATGGTACCGTCTTCACGATACTTAATTTCGGCTGTTTTAATACAACGCAAGTGCGTAACTCCTTTAGATAAAGACGAATCGTGGTAAAACAAATAGGTTTTGCCCTCAATTTTACAGACAGAATGATGAGAGGTCCAGCCGACCACAGGATTTAAAATTCGGCCCTTGTACGTAAATGGCCCATATGGATTTTTTCCTGTAGCATAACAAATATAATGTGTATCTCCTGTGGAATAGGAGAAATAATATATTCCGTTATGTTTATGCATCCAAGCAGCTTCAAAAAAACGTCGTTCGTTATCTCCTGAGCGTAAAAGATCACCGTTTTCATCAATAATTTCAATCGGTTTTAGTTTTTCGTCAAATTCTAAAAGATCATCTCTCATTTTTGCAACAACTGGCAGTAAAGCTGGTTCGTTATCTTCTGGAATGAATGCCGTTGGACTTTCGGGGTTTTCTGACTTAAATTGACCCGTTCTCCAGCGTTGTAATTGTCCTCCCCATAGCCCTCCAAAATACATATAATAGCTACCATCGTCATCCTTAAACACTGCGGGGTCAATTGAAAAGCTATCCTTAATTGCATTAGGTTGCGCTTTAAAAGGACCTGTTGGACTATCGCTTAGAGCAACTCCAATCCGAAAAATGCCGTCGTAATCTTTAGCAGGAAAGAAAAGGTAAAACGTTCCATCTTTTTCATTGGCATCTGGAGCCCACATTTGCTGCTTAGCCCAGGGGACATCATCGACGTGCAAGGCAATACCATTATCTATTGCTTCGCTGTCTATAGAGTCCATTGAAATCACATGATAATCTTCCATGGCAAAATGACTTCCTAAATCATCGAAAGCATCTCCTGCGTCTATATCATGTGAAGGATAAATGTAAATTTTACCATTGAAAAGGTGAGCAGAAGGGTCTGCAGTATAAATATGGCTTACCAAAGGCGCTGATAGCGCATTATTATTTAATTTTTTAAAATTAATATGGTCTATAGAATCTTCAGGCATCGTGTTAATTATTTCGTCTTTGTTTTAAATCTAATTCAATTTGAGTTTCCATACTTTTATTTATTTCATAGAAAAATAATATTACTACGCCTAGCAAAAAGGGTATTGCGGGATAAACACTAACAAGAAGTTTAGTTCCTAATATTGCTTCTGAAGATTGCCCCAATTCACTGTTTGCAACATAGCCATACGAAGATAGAATTTGAGTTACTAATGAACTCCCAATCGTGAGTCCTAGTTTGAGTCCAATCATCATAGCAGAAAATATAATAGCAGTCGCCCTTCGGTTATTTTTCCATTCAGAAAAATCTGCGACATCGGCAATCATGGCCCATAATAATGGAATGGTGATACCATAGAAAAATCCATGTAAAATTTGAGCACCAAAAATAAATGCAATCGCTGTTGGTTTAAAAAAGTAAAAAACAATGATAAAAAGGGTCGAAACAAATAAAAACCAACCAAAAACATTTCGTTTTCCGTACTTATCAGCTAAAGGTTTAGATAAACCAATACCAATAATCATAAAAATGATTCCTCCTGCATTAAACAAACCAAATCCTGCAGATACAGGGTCATTTCCAAAGAAATTGACTCCAATACTTGATAAAAATTCTAATATTGGACTGATAAAACTCGTTAGAGAACTTGCATCTATAAAGTTTTGAAAATAATATACATAGCTCCCCCCCTTCATGGCTAATGATATAAATGTTAGGGTGGTAAGCACCAACATTATCACCCATGGTTTATTTTTCAATAAATCCAATAAATCTTCCTTAACTGTAGATTGTTGTTCTTGAGTAGGAACCACACGCTCTTTAGTCGTAAAAAAAGTAATTAATAACATGAATGTACCAATTATAGCTAGCCAAGTCATCACAATTTCTATCCCAATAGCTTTATCGCCTTCGCCAGCATAAATTATAATTGGAAGCATAAAAACCTGCACAAAAAATTGAGCAAACATCACCGCTACAAATCGATACGAAGAAAGACTATTACGCTCTTTCATATTTCCAGTAATAACTCCGCTTAATGCAGAATATGGAAGGTTACTCGAGGCGTATAATAATAACAACAAAGTATATGTAATTACGGCATAAATCAACTTTCCTTGATAGCTAAAATCAGGTGTGCTAAATGCTAAAACTGAAATGATTCCAAGAGGAGCGGCAGTCCACAATATCCAAGGTCTAAACTTCCCCCATATAGAATTGGTTCGGTCAGCAATGGCACCAACAATGGGATTAAACCCAAATGCTGCTAAAGTACCCACAATAAACATCAATGCAGTGGCATCGTCAGCTTCAAGACCATAAATATCGGTGTAAAAGTATGCCAAATAGGTTATTAGGGTTTGAAAAACCAAATTAGCGGCCAAATCTCCTAAACTGTAACCAATCTTTTCGGTAATTGATAATTTTTCTGAAATAGATTTCATATTAAAATTTTTAGTTTTGTTGATTTGTGTTAACCTCTAAGACACTTTTATATGCTGGTTTTGGATTATAATTTCTATCAAATAACAATGGATAATTTGTACGTCCTTTGATGGGCCAATCATTAAGCCAAGAATGCTTATCCATCACTCCCCAAAACGTCACTCTACTGATTTTATCACTGTGTTTTACAAAAAGTTTAAAGATGTCGTGATAGCGTTTTGCCAATTGTTTTTGAACTTTTGTTGGAAGTTTATTTGGATAAGGGCTCATTTTTGGATCGCCCTCAAATTGTGAAAAGTTTTGAGTCACTTCAGCACCAACCATTTTCCATGGATTTGGTAAAACAGAAATATCAAGCTCCGTAAAAGAAACTGGAACACCAGCAGCATGAACATCCAATATAATTTGTTCAATTTGGTATAAACTAGGTGATTTTAAATCCCAATGGGCCTGAACACCTACACCATCTATCTTTACTCCATTGGACTTAAATTTTTTAACCATTTTTAAAATACCAGCTCTTTTTTTAGGTTTATAAACATTATAATCGTTGTAAATTAAGTCGGCCTGTGGATCCGCTTTTTGGGCAAGTTTAAAAACAGCTTCTATGTAATCTTCACCCATATTGTTGTAAAAAACAGATTTACGTAAAGATCCATCCTCATCGAAAGCTTCATTGACAACATCCCAGGCATCTATTTTACCTCGATATCTTGAAACTACGGTATTTACATGATTCGTCACATATTGTTGCATTTCATCAGCAGCATCAACGATTTGCATAAAATCGGCCAATTGACTGTGCCATACCAATGCGTGACCTACTATGTACATGTTATTTTTAAGCCCAAGTTCAACATATTTATCAGCCACTTCAAAATTAAATCTATTGGGCTCCGGTTGAAGAAACATCCACTTCAATGAATTTTCTGGCGTAATAGAATTAAATTCTGAAGAAACAATCGTTTGTGATTTTTGATCATTCCCTAAAATTATATCTTCATTTATGGCTGCACCTAAATGAAATAACCCCTTAAAGTGCGAACTCAGAGTAATCTCTTTGCTGTAAGAAACATAAACCCTATTGGCGCAACTAATCATGCATATGATAAAACTGGCGAGTATGACATAACTTATTTTTTTTATTCTTTTCATTTAATATATTATTATGAATCGTTGAGATTTTATTGTTTTAAAAATCTTAAAGTTTTTAGTTGATTATTGGTTGAATTAATGACTTTCAACAAATAAAGTCCAGAACTAAGCGATGATACATCTATTGAACGTAATTTATTTTGTTGCGTTTGAGGTAATTGATAGCGCTTGCCTAATAAATCTATTACTGAAACAATATCGTTCCTTGAAATTTTTAAAATTGAAATTTTATCCAGCGCAGGGTTTGGATATAAGATAGTATTAAAAATGGGGGCGCTTACAATTTCATTACTCAGTGAGTTGTCCAAAAACTCATACGCTCCGATATCCACAATATCATCAATATTTGAAAAATCAACTGCTGGATTTCCTTGCAGAACTAATGAAAAATTGTCTATAAAATAATCCCCACCACCATCAGCTATTGTTGGACCTTTGACATAGACAAATAAATTATCGGCAGACGCATATGTATAATCCCCCGAAAGAAGCGTCCAATCTTGGTCAGAAGAAGAAGTAACTAAAGTTAAATTTTCATATTGGTTTGAAGTTGCAGTAGTATTCTTAATAGATAATTGTGTTGTGCCAGAAACACCTGGTGCTAGTTTTACCCAAACATAAAATGTATAGGTTTCGCCCACAGTTAGTAAATTATCTAAAACCAATTTTGGGCTATGCCAATTTATAGTTCTATCTGATGTTAATAGACTACTATTTCCTGTTTTTGATGAATTTTCACTTGATTGAATCGTTGATCCAAAAGCAGACCACCCTCCTGTTGAGTTTTCAAAACTTGAATATGAAATAGCATTTGTTGTCGATAGTCTTGGGTTCCCTAAAAAATCCTGTAATGGAGAATAGCTCGGATCTCCTGCATTAATGGCTGGAGAGTTTGAAGTGAGTGAAAAATCAGTAGCTGAAATATCAATCGGACCATTTACAACTGAAGGTGCTGAAATAAAAAGTGGATCTTGATCTACTAAGTTGTTACTGTTCGTTGCTGGCCAAGCATAGGTTCCATTAACAAAAAGATTATTACTTGCAATTTTTGACCCTGAGACATTGTTGAGTTGCAGCGCCGCAAATCCATTTTGATAAAATGATGGAGCATCTTCTAAAGACCTTGTCACAACAATATTATTTACAACAGTCGAATTAAGAACTTTATTGGATTTAATTCCTGCTACATTTTGACCTCTATGAGGTGGGTTTCCGTCAGCAACTGAAAGGTCTTGAATATATTCATGAACTCCATTGTAATAAAGCGTATTATTTCTAAAAATTGCTGATGCTGCTAAGGAGTTGTCAAAGTTAATCCCATTTTTACCGTTGTTTACACAAACGTTATTTTCAAATAAAAAGGTTCCATTATAACCTGGATCGCTTCGTGTAACATATAAACCCTGACCATCTACAATACTGCTGTAATCTACAGTTCCATAATTTGGATTCTCATTACCTGAGTTATCTGGCAATTGAGTCACGTAAAATGGAATTCTGTTCCAATTATTATACACCAAATTACCCCGCATGATCATTTTTATATCCGTTCCATTATCAGCTTCCGAGGAAGCAATGGTTTCAGCATAAACGATAGCACTTGATGCTGAAGATGTCCACCATGTAGTATTGTAAACTGTATTATTTTCAATGATAATGCGGTCGCTATCATTAAATCGGATAGCCGACCCAGGAGTATCATGAACAATATTATTTCGAATTGTTATATGGGAATGGGCGCCATATCCACCCCAAATACCTTTACCAGAAAAATAACTGTGGTAGTAATTGGTAGCGTCATCACCATCTTCTGCAACCGCAACTTTATATGCTCTGTTATCCACTGCCATGTCATAATTAATGGCCTGTGATGGCCCAATGACCTCGAAGCCCTCCACAATGATGTAGTTCATATCATTCGCGATTTGAATTCCGCCTTTTCCATCAAACTCTATAATTGGAGTGTGGTTTGGATAATTTTTCAAAGCGATATACCCAGCTTCCGTCCCCGACTTATCAATAGTTACAACATGTGGATTGCTCATGTTGGTGTAGTTAGAAACATCAACAGAGCCATAATTCTGATTCCTATATATCCCATTCATGACATAGACTGTCCCGCCAGCTTCAACTTCTGAAATCGCTTTATTGATCGTTTTAAAAGGCATAGACTCAGAGCCATCATTAGTATCAGAACCTAAATCATTTGAAACATAAAAATCCTGAGCAGATAAAAACCCATAAAAAAAAAGTAAAACTAAATATAGATTTTTCGAAAATTTATTTTGCTTATGATGAAAACTATTATTAATTGACATATTTATTGGGTTTACATTAAAAGAAATAAAGATATTATGTTTGGTTTAAAATCAATAAAAGATATGTGTAAAACACTATGAATTTTGAGGATAAGTAAGCGTTATTCTAAAAGTAAAATAGTGAATTAAACCAAATTCTATTTCCCGTTTTTTATTGGATCTTGATTTACAAAATCTCTCATGACTTTCAGTTTTGCACTATACTTCTTGACCAATGTAGCATTTTCTGGTTGCTTTGATATATCAGTATTTTGTTTTAAATCTTTATTTAAATCATACAACATGTTTCCTAAATAAGTCTCACCTCGGAAGAATTCTGTATAAGAATAATTTTGATCAACCACTGCTTCGCCTTCTTTGTATCGTGTATATATCTCATCTTTCAATTGAATTGATGGGTTTTTCATAACTGGAGTTAAGCTTTCACCTTGAATATAACTAGGGGGTTCAATTCCTGTCAATTCACAAAGTGTTGGATAGACATCTACTAGTTCTGTAAATGAAGTTGTAATTTGTCCCTTGGCATACCCTGGAGAGGAAATAATAAATGGTATTTTTATGGCTTCATAAAAGGTACTGTGTTTACACCAGAATCCGTGCTCTCCTAAAAAGAAACCATGGTCGCTCCACAAAATTATGGTTGTATTATCTCTAAGTCCTAAATCATCTAATCCTTGGATTAAATCACCAATTAAAACATCCATGTAACTCACACTTGCATAATATCCATGAACTAAATTTCTTGACATTTCATCACTTAGTAATCCTTCGCTTGGGATGTCTAGATACATGTTTCGAAGTTCTGCAGAGTCGTGCTGAGCATGCATCGCTATGAAAGGGGAATTTTCGGGTTGGTAAGTATTATCCGCAAGTTCTACTGAATTATGATCATACATATCCCAATATTTTTTAGGTTGAATGAACGGTAAATGAGGAGAGACGTAGCCAACAGCCATAAAAAAGGGTTTATCTGCCGCTTTTAGTTGCTCCATTTTTTGAATGGCCCTTTTTGTGACTTTACCGTCGTTATAGGCATAATCATCAACCTCAGGAGATTCAAATGCCGGTCCCTTTGAGCCATGTGATCCTTTTTCGCCATTACGTTTGCGCTCTTGAGCTACAGGGTCTTGATAATCAGCTTGGTGGGCTCCTCCATCATTCTCAGACCAAAACTCTTTAGTATCATCAGGAAAATGATATATTTTCCCATAAGAAACAGTCTCATAATCGTTTTCCATAAAAAGTTGATTTAGTGTAATTGCATCTGGAGTATCAACTGAAGCACGAGACGTATAATCATTAAAACGGTCTTGACTTGGACGTATTCCTGTCATAATACTGGCGCGACTAGCCCCACAAACAGCAATATTAGTAAAGGCATTATTAAATTGAAGCCCCTCAGAGGATAGTTTATCAATATTTGGGGTAATCATCTTAGACTCTCCATAAGAGTTGATTTTAGGTCTAAAATCATCAATAGAGATAAATAAAATATTATGCTTCTTTGTGCCTATTTGACTGATCAAATCCTGAGGTATCATAGCGACACAAAAAAGAAAAAGCGTAAGTTTTTTAATAGAAATCATCATTTTAAATTTAAATTGTTTGTTATCTCAAAAGCTTTGAAACCAATTCAAATGGCTCTAGCTCTTATTTTTTCATTTGTATTAAGTTGAACTGGTTTTGCACAAAGCTGCCAATTAGTTAATAATGAGTTGGGTAATAATCACTTTCACTTAATTTATGTTCTAAATCGGCGCTAACTTTATTCCATTTTGAGTTTCGGTCCAAAGGATGAAGTGTTGGTTTTATTAAAGGCATTTTTTCCTCTAATAAAAAATCATCTTGAGTAATCATCCAATTTTCTAATGCTGCTGAAAGACGATTTTTCACGTCTAAAAATTCAGGATTATTTATTAAATTTTGGTCTTGATAGGGATCATTTTCTAAGTCATATAATTCTTGAAAAGGAACGTTAGGAAAAGACGCTGCTCCTATTCGAATAAATTCATTGACAATGGGATTTAAGCCATAGTTTGAGTCCACAACTTCCATAGAATTGTAGTTTCTAGTGAATTTATAACGCTTATCCCGAACTGCTCGAGTAGGAAATACTTTACACTGCTGAATATTTTGTTTTGTTGCTAGAGAATAAATATAATCGTGAACGGGCGCTTGATTCCCTTTTAATGTAGATTGAAAACTTTTACCATCAAGGTTATTTGGAATATCAGCATCTATAATATCTAAAAAAGTAGGGAGAACATCTACGAAATTTAACATGGTTTCTGAAACACTATTGGGTTCTACAACACCAGGCCATCTTACAATAAATGGCACTTTTAATCCTTGTTCAGCAACACCCCACTTTCCAGAAATTCCGTGGTCTGATGCATAAATAAAAATTGAATTTTCGACAAAACCATTGGTTTCAACCATTTTCAAAACACGTTCTAACTGCGTATTGTCATCGTATATATTTTGATAATATCCTGTTTTGAATTTTCTAAAATTACCTTTATCATAAGGAAGTTGGTAAATATCCTCTTTGGTATATTGAGATGTTTTTGGGTAAGGGCCATGCGGAAAGTCTGAGGTTACAAAAACACAGAATGGCTTTTTGGTTTTTTCAAGATAATTTTCAAGTTGATCTAAAGGCAAATAGCGATGATTTACAGACTTGAAATATTTAGACCATTGAAAAACTGTGTTCGGTTTGACATGCCCTTTTCCAGCTAAAATAACGTCATAGCCTTCAGCTTCTAAATAATTAATCACTGTTTTTAAATTCGATTTGACAGGGAGGTGATTGGCCATACAACCATTTTTTACGGGATGCATGCCCGTAAAAATTTGAGATCGACTTGGTGCGCATATGGCTTGTGCGGTGTAAAAATTATTGAACCTCATCCCTTCTTTGGCAAGCGCATCAACAGCAGGGGTATGAACTTTTGGATTGCCATATACGCCATAGTCCAATAAATCTTGATCGTCTGCTAAATAAAAAATGAAGTTTGGTGGTGTAAAACTATCTTGCGCTTGTAATCTACATAAAGAAAACAATATAATTAAACCTAGATAATACTGATTTATTTTCATTGGTTTCCTATTAAAAATTTGGTGATTTGCTGTCCACTATTAGACATTGATTTTATGAGGTACATGCCTTCAGCCAATGATTTGACATCAATGGTAAGACTTTTAGTGGCTTGATACTTTTTATTAAAAACTAGAACACCATTCAAATTATAAATCATAATTTCACGAGTTTGAGTCAAAGGAAAACTAATTTCTAGTTGTGAATTTGTAGGGTTTGGAAATATCACAATTTTAGTTTCCTCTTGAGAGCTATTACCAACTTGCGAACTTAGTGAAGTGTCTATTGTGAATACATAACTATGCATTGACATGGCTGAAAGATTCGAACCGATGTAGTTACTACCTAGATCGTAATTTTCAGTTGTAATTAGCCTGAAGTTATCGTTCTCAGCGTCAGAGGTGATATAATGTTTGATGGATGTGGTGCCTTGCGGAATTTCGATTTCAAAACTCCCTATATCAGTGTCTGAATACAACTGCAAAACAATTTTTGATTCGTTGGGGGATTTAAAAGCAATTGCTTTTGGGCCAGAATCAAAATTATTAAGATGAATTCTTTGAAAACCAGTCTTAACTAAATTTGCAAAATGTTTAAATACATGATAGCGCTTAGGTAAAATGATGTTGTTAGAATTATCCCATAAAACCAAAGCTGAAGAACCGTAATTCTCACCAGAATTCACCTCGGATTGATACTTATGACGCTCATAAAACAAATGCAACATATACGCTGTAAGGCCTCCGTAATTAAAACCATCCATAATTCGATCAATGTGATAACTGGCATCTTCCATATCCCAGTCTGGACTGTGTAAATTTCCTGCTTCTGTCACCCAAATAGGTTTGTCTAGAGCTGCTGTATCAAGAGACGACCAGTCTGAGGGAGTTATAGGATTTTGATAGGTATGTGTGGCAACAATATCTGTTGCAGCGATTACGCTGGGGTTTCCAAACATACTGTTGATGTAATTAGTTGTGGACTTTGTTGCATCGTTTGAGGTGACTCTAAAATTTTCCGGTGAAATGATTTGTACGTCACTCAAATTTTCGGAAATTAATCGTGTCTCTAGATTTGAAATAATTGATGATAATTCCGAAGGTGTTGTATTCATAGACTCATAGGTCACATCATAATCAGGCTCGTTGGTTGGCGAAATAGCAGTGACACCAACGCCGTAGCGCGATTGCATTCCATTTATAAAAGCGACCAAAAATTCGCTATATTCATCCTCTCCGCCAGCAATTAGAGTACCACCATTGTTGTGTGTTCCATTGGTTTTTAACCATGCTGGTCCACTATTACAATTTCCAATGACGTGGTCAAATCCGTTAGCACTAAGATCAAAAGCATTATTTAGGGCTTCACCAATATATTTTGTTGCATTTGCACTGGAATTACTATCGTATCGCGTCCAATTCAGTATAGAAGAATTTAAATTAAAAGGATCATCATTATCATTTGGATCCTCAAGATCATGATATACAAAAAATCGAATCATGTTCGCTTCTAAATTCTGAAATGCATGGGCTTCAATTTGTTCACGCATAGTATCCTCCAAAGCATACAAATGCTCTGTTCTTCTCTTTATGCCTGAACCAAAACCATCAACTGTTTGATAAGTCATAGCTGGGTTTAATGATATCGTTTGACCCGCAACAACATCAACTTCATCTATATAATAAGTTATTCCTGATGACATATACCAAAAGCTCAAGCGATTTAATTCTGCAGAATTAGTTACGGTAAAACTATGGGTATATTGCTGCCACTGTTGAGTAAGACTTTGGTCAACTCCTTGATAGCTCCCAGCAACTTCGGATTGAAAGACCACTTTGAGTTTGGCAGAAGCCGAATTTGCTTTAGCCCAAAAACGAACTGTATACGTCTCATTGGCTTCCACTTGGAATAAATAATCGCTATGGGTTTTTACATGCCATCCATTTGTTCCCAAGGCTATGATTTCACTTTTTTGAGCTTTTGTACTTCCTGAAATTAAATTTTCAGTTTCAATTGAATAGTTTGCCTGACCACCATTCGTTTGAAAATTAGACCAAGAACTAAAACTATTGGTTTGAGGGGCTATGGTTTCCAACGCAGCATTGGCGATAGGTAATTGATTTTGGGCATTCGTTAAGAGTGCCCAAAATATATAAACAACTAAAAAAAGTTTATTCAACTGAAAAAAATTATCTTATTAATTAATCAATTCATTGGTGTTAATTTCTGTGAGCGGTAGTGGTAAATACATCACTTGGCTTGGATCAGTACTTAAAGTCAAGTCTAAACTGTTGAAATTTAAGTTTGAGTTGGTATTATGTGGGATGATTATATTGTTTAAAAAATAATCGAACCCTCTACGACGGTTATTGTGCGCATCTTCACCTTCACCAATAAGCTCATATCTGTATTCTTTCATTATTTGATCTCTGAAATCAGATTGACTTGCACCAGCATAAACGGTATTATTAACTCCAGCTCTATTTAAAACCTCAGTAACGTAAACTAGTTGTTCTCCATTTTGAAGTTCATTTGAAATTTCCGAAAGCATCAATAATAATTCAGCATATCTGTAAACAACAACATTTTTATCATCATACTGATTACTGTGCGTCAAATCTTTAACAGCATATTTAAAAAGATATGGATGTGAGTTTCTGAAATTTCCTCTAGATCTTGAAGGATAAACTTTTGAAAGAGAACCAAACCAATTATTATCAGGGTTATTATTAGTGTACTCACTAATATAAGTTCCTGCTAGTCGAGAATCGCCTGGATAAGTTGCTGCATGATCGTCATAAATGTCTGCATTTACGGTGAACCAGCCAAAATTTTGAGCGGCTTTGTAATTATTTGGTGTATAATTTCGACCCATTTGAGAGTTCGAAGCCACTTGACTGATTTGCAGTTCAAATATTGATTCAGAACTGTTTTCACTTTCTAATGTAAATAACGAAGCGTAATCAGAAACTAAACTGTATTGACCATAAACTTGTATCGCATGATCATATGCCATTTGCCAAAAATTTAACTCTGAAGACATGCTGTCTGGTACTAACTGTGGATTGGTCGCAAGTGTCATATACACCTTAGCAAGAAGCATATGTGCAGCATAATCTTGAACATAGCCAAAACCGCTAGCACCATTCATGTTCTCGACTGCGAATTCAGCATCCGTTATTATTTGAGCATAAACTTCTTTGGCGGTTGACAGCCCGATCATGAAGTTTTCTGAAGAAGGAAGCTCTGTCCAAAGCGGAACATCACCAAACAAGCGAACTAATGAAAAATAGGACCATGCACGAACGAAATGGACTTGACCAGACACATCATTAAAAAGCAATTCATCACCAGAAGCAATCGAAGGGTCTAATACAGGAACATTTGAAATTGCAGCATTTGCTCTTGAGATGATTGTGTACAACCCCGCCCACATAGCTGCAACATCAGCTTCATTTTCTGTAGGCTTGAGCGAAAATAAATTTTTGTTATTAGGGTTGTTTATATTCCCTCCTTGCTTTCTGGTATTAAAAAAACCAGAATATCCATTGATAACAAAAAGTCTTCTTTCTTGAGCATTATAAGTTGTTAATGCCGCATAAATTCCATCAAGTGTAGAGACAACAATTTCTGGATCACTATAAACACTATCATCCAAAAATGGGGGGTCTTCATCTAAAATACAAGAGGAAAAAACAGCAAAGGCAAATAAAAATAATATTTTTAAATCTTTCATCATTTTATATTTTAAAAGTTAATATTTACACCAAAAGAAATATTTCTGGCATCTGGTGATCCGTTCCAATCGACTCCATTTCTTAATCCGTCATAAGAAAAACTAGAGATTTCTGGATTGTACCCACTATAGTTGGTCCAAACATGTAAATTTTGAGCCGTTACAAATATGTTAAAGCGTTCAAATAATTTAGTGTTTTCAACTGGCAAATCATATCCAATAGTCACATTATTCAATCGAAGGAAACTTCCATCTTCAATAATACGATCCGTAATGGCGGTGTCTCCAACTGTATTATATCCAATTCTTGGATGCGTATTTGACGGCGCATCAGCACGCCATGCGTTGGAATATGCATCGCTCGTTATATTTTGAAACTGTCCTCCAGCATTTCCAATGGTGAGTAAGTTTCCATTGGCAATATTATTTCCTTGAACTCCATTAAAAAGCATGCTTGCATTAAAACGTTTGTATCTAAAATTTAAATTAAACCCATAAATAAAATCTGGATTCGGGTTTCCGATAAATGTTCTATCATCTTCATTAATTAATTCATCTCCATTTTGATCTACAATTCTTACGTCACCTGCTGAAATACCGTCGTTGGGGTAACGTATATCATCGGTTGATGGATCGTTATCATGGTCATACAACACGTCATAATTGGGGTCATATATCGCAGAATTTCCATTTGGTAAAACATCACCTTGTTGATAAATTCCATCTGTTTCAAATCCATAAAACAAACTCGACTCCTCTCCTTCTACAAACACATTTGCTGGAGATTGAAAAATTTGTCCACGACTGATATTGTTCCCGTAAAAGAAGGAACGTTGTTCTGCTGCACCATCGATGTAAAAATCATCTACTGGAACACCAAGAGACTCAATTTTTGTTCGATTGAATGCTATATTACCGCCAATAGATAATTCCATATTATCATTGGAAATAACATCAAAGTTTAGGGCTAATTCTAATCCTTTATTAGAAATATTTCCCTTATTAATCAATATGTTACTGTATCCTGAAGATGTTGGGATAGGAATGTTTTGAAGAAGATCTTTAGTTGTTTTATCATATATATCAATAGTTCCTGAAATTCGTTCATTTAAAACTGAAAAATCTAATCCAAAGTTAAGTTGTTCGGTTGTTTCCCATTTTAAATCTGGATTTGCGATATTATTTAATAACACAGGAATGGATATCCCATTTGTTGGAGTCCCATATTGAACGTCAGAACTTATGCCGTAGTTTGAAATTGTTCCATAAGGGCGAATTCCGTGATTACCGATTTGACCCCAACCAGTTCTAAGTTTTAAATTATCAACAAAATCAATGTTATCCATAAAGCTTTCGTTGCTTAAATTCCAAGCGAACGCAAATGATGGGAAGATACTATAACGGTTATCTCTAGAGAACTTTGACACACCGTCGCGTCTAAAAGAAGCTGTAATCACATAGCGGTTTGCGTATGAATAATTTAATCGGCCTAGATAAGAGAATACTTGCTGTTTAGAGTCAAGATATGTCAGAGGGGTTGTAATGACTGATCCAATATAGGGTTGTTCAGTAGTTAAAGCTGTTGTGAAAAAGTCTTCAACTGCATAAACGCTATTTTGAATATCTCTTACATCATAAGTAACTCCAACAGTAGCATTAATTCTGTGTTTTCTGTTAAATGTCCGGTTGTATCTTAATAAGTTATTGACTTGAAATGTTGTTGCATCCAAACCAGAGACTTGAAGTGCACCGTTGGCATTATTCCCCTGGAAAGTTGTTTTACCATAAAAACGTCTTCTATCTTTGATTCTTACATTTCCTCCTGTTCTAAATTGATAGCTCAATCCTTTAATTGGGAGTTTATACGTTAATGCGATTGAACCTATAAAACGTTTTTCCTTAGAAATATCAGAAAAATCATTAATCCAAGAATAAGGATTTGATGTTCCTAAATCTTCAACAAAATCGTCTAAACCGGATGAGAAAAGTGGTCTAAACACAATAGCACTGCGTATAAAACTCTGGTTTGAGCTTCCAATTAAGTCGCCTGATTCTGCAAAATCTGTTTCAGTAAAAAAAGCAGTAGCTGATGCTTGTAGTTTTAAATTTTTGTTTAAATCTTGTTTTAAGTTAATTCTTAAATCACCTGATTTTACACTAGAATTTGCAACAATACCGCGTTCATCAGCAATACCACCAGAAATATAATAATTACCATTATCACTTCCGCCAGATGCTGATACTCCAAATCTTTGGCTTATAGATTCTTTGTATACTATGTCTTGCCAGTCGAATGATTCTAGAGGTGTATCTCCAATCGTTTGCGTACTCGTAAAAGTAGGGTTGGCGTCTGTACCAGCGCCAACTGTTGTATATTGTATTGGAGAAACTTGATTACCATCAATAACGAAAGGTACTCTGTCCTCAATGTCAGGGTTTGCATCACTGTATGCATTATTAACTGGCCAAGACTCATTTTGATACATCGCATAGCCAACACCATCTAGCATGTCATATTTTTTTCGGATGCTACGAACAGAACTACTGTGGAAAGTATTAATTTTAATATTTCCTTTTTCACCTTTTTTGGTAGTAATAAGTACAACGCCATTTGCACCACGAGAACCATAAATAGCAGTTGCAGAAGCATCTTTCAAAACCTCAATACTCTCAATATCTCTAGGGTTAATTCCTGTAAGTCCGTTTTGGGATTCTTGACCAGAATTACCAATTCCACCTGCGGGTAATACATCTTCTCCAGCAGAAGCTATAATGATTCCATCTACAACATACAAAGGTTCATTATTACCTCTTAAACTATTGGAACCTCTAATACGAACACTCACCCCAGAACCCAAAGCACTTGAATTTTGCAACACTTGAACACCCGCTGCTCGACCTTGTAAAAGCTGATTAATTCCTGTGGTTTGATTGGCTATATTCTCTTCTATATTAACAGAACTTATAGATCCTGTAACATCTTTTTTAAGAACAGACCCATAACCAATAATGACCACCTCATCCAATTCAGCTGTGTCAATTTCCATGGCTAAATTTACTGTTGTGGAAGAAGTAACATCTACCTCAATGGTTTGAAATCCAACATAAGAAAAAATTAAAATTCGTTTTGGATTGGATTCAATGTTAATGGTAAACTCGCCATCAAAATTGGTGACAGCACCTAAATTATTGGTTCCTTTAACCTGAACTGTAACTCCAGGAAGCGGAAATCCTTGGTCATCATTGACCACCCCTGTAACTGTTTTTGATTGTGCAAAAATTGCTAGTGGAAATAGCAAGATTACAATAGAAATTTTGAATTTATTTTTCATTTGAGATAAAAATTGGTTGGTAAATAATTTTAGTTATATTTATTATTCAATTTGAACTTTGTCAAAATTATTCAAATCAATGCGACATACTTGACACAAATGTGTAATTGTATATAATTTTTGAAGCACGGCTAAAAATTATTTTGTAATAACATTCAATATTTTTCAAATTAATTGATATTTACAAACCCAGCCTTTCATTAATTTTTCTAAAAATTAAAAGCGATGCGCGTAGGTATTATTTTATACTTTTTTATTTTTTTTATTTTTAGTTCAAATCCAGTTTTTGCTCAGCAAGATTATAAAAATCTAAATTTTGAATCACTAGCAGAAGAGATTGGAACAAGAGCTATTTCTTGTATAGTTAAAGACCATAAAGGAATCGTTTGGATTGGTACCCAAGGTAATGGCTTAAGTTCATTTAATGGACATGAACTTAAGAACTATAAGCATATATGGGACGACAATAAAACAATTGACAACTCAGTCATTAATGTTATTTATTTGGACAGAAGTAATGATTTGTGGGTTGGAACTGAGGAAGGCCTCAACTTATACAACAGAAATTTAGAGCAATTCACTAATATACCACTTAATGAACTTAATTCAAAAATTCAGATCAAAGCCATTAATGAAACAGAAGACAACTCTCTACTTATAGGGACACACGGCTTTGGTGTTTTTAAGATTAATAAAGAATCACTTCTAAGTACAAATGTAGCAATTCAAGCACAAAACAACATTAACAGCATTCAAGTTAATAGTATTAAAACTGCCGAAAGAGGTGCTATTTTAATTGGCTCAAATATAGGATTACTTAAATACAACCCCTTAAGTGACAGCATAGATTATGCTAAATTTACAACGCTTAAGGGGTCTGAAACCATTAAAAACTCCATACAGACAATTCTTACAAAAAATGATGGAAGTATATGGCTTGGAACTGTATATGATGGACTCATCGAAATTCTAACCACACCTACAAATTATTATGAATTTAAATTTTACCCAATAACTAATAAAAGGGTTTTGGCATTGGAAACGGACCTAAAAGGGGCTATTTTTTGTGGTACAGAAAACGATGGTCTTCTCATTTTAAACCACAAAAAAGAACTCACTTCATTAAAATACAATAGATCAGAACTTAAAGGGATTAAATCAAATTCTATTTGGTCTATATTTTTTGATGAAAACGAAAGAATATGGCTTGGATATTTTAATCAGGGGATAGATATCTATGATAAAGAAAATGAGCGCTTTAAAACCATAGAACACATTCCAAATAAAAATCAATCTCTCTACTCCAAATCTGTAACTGCTATTGCCCAAGACAAGCAAGGTCGTTTTTGGTTTGGAATTGATGATGGAGGCGTGGATGTCTACAATCCCAAAACTCAAAATTTTACTCATCTCATAGATCAAAACAACCCCATTGCCAAAGGTCTTACTAGCAGCAATGTTGTAACAATTTATATTGATCGTAGAGAAAATATTTGGGTAGGTACCTGGAATTCTGGGCTTTTTGTATTGGAAAAAGGAAAAAATAAATTTAAAAATATACAGGTTAAAAACAGTAATGGAGTTTTTAAATCCAACAGAATTATGAGCTTTGCAGAGGACTCTGAAGGAACTTTGTGGATAGGTAGTTTTCTAAGCGGTTTATATTCATACAATGCAGCGACAAAAACCTTTGTTCATCATCAAGAACCTGCACTTAAAGAAGAATATATAGATTCAAAAAATATTCGAAAAGTTTTAGTAGATTATAATGATAATATATGGCTTGGTACTAGAACTGGTTTATTCAAGATATCAAATATTAAAAAGAACCCAAAAGTAGAATCCTATAATGCGCTTATTAATAGAACTCTTAAAACCACTGTAAAGTATAATGTCATAACAACTCTATTTGAAGATAGAAACAAAGATATTTGGATTGGAACTGATGGGTATGGTCTTTGCCAACTAAATCCTAAAAAAAAGACTGCAAAATGGTATAATAATTCCGAAAAATTCATCTATCAATCTATTACTTCTTTTGTTGAAACAAAACCTGGAATTTTTTGGTTTACAAGCAATAATGGAATGACAAAATTTGATGTTACTAATAATAGCTTTACAAATTATAATACTCAAGACGGAATTATAGCCAATAATTTTAATAAAAATTCTGTCTACTTTTCAAAAAACGAAACCTTATATTTTGGGTGCAATAGAGGAATTAATTATTTTAATCCAAATTCAATCCAAATAAATTCAGATGTACCAGAAGTATATATCTCAGATTTTAAACTTTCAAACAAAAGTATAAAACCCAACGAAGAAAATTCTCCATTAAAGAAAGTTATAGCAGAAACTTTGAAACTGCAACTAAATCATGATCAAAGTTTTTTAACAATAGATTACTTTGGATTAAGTTTTACACGTACAAAAAATCTAGAGTATGCATATTATCTAGAGGGATTTGAACCCAGTTGGAACTATGTTGGAAAAACCCGAAATGCTACCTACACAAACATTCCCCCAGGAAGCTATAATTTCAAAGTAAAAGCAGTAAATTCAGATGGTATTTGGAGCAATAGCCATACTTCCTTAGAGATAGAAATTCTGCCACCATGGTGGAAAACCAATCTAGCTTCATTATTATTTTTAGTGATTTTTCTTAGTACTATTTACTATATTTACAGATACCTAAATATTCGTGTAAAAGAACGACTGGAAATAAAAAGAGAGCGAGAAGAACGAAAACAACTTGAAGGATTAAATGCCAAAAAAATTCAATTCTTTACCAATATCTCTCATGAATTTAGAACTCCTTTAACGCTCATCTTAAATCCCTTGGAAGATATCATAAACGACCCTAATTTGAGTCTTCCTGAAAATATCAAAGACAAGCATAACATCATTTACAAAAATTCAAAACGACTTAAACGATTAATTAATGAATTGATGGATTTTAGAAAGTTACAATTTGATAAAATGGAGGTTAATGTTTCAAAATTTAATTTAATTCCATTTATTGAAGAGGTAGCGAGTCATTTTGAAGAGGAAGCCATGCAACGAAACATTCATTTAACACTAGAAAACAAAATAAATCAGCTCAATATTTGGGCAGATCCTTCAATGCTAGAAAAAATTATTTTCAACTTATTATCAAATGCATTTAAAGCCACTAGAGAACATGGCAAAGTGACTTTAAAAGTACATGAAACAGGTAATGAGATGTATTTTCCTCTCATAAAAAACAAAAAACTAATTGAGGGAATATGCATCAGTATTTCAGACAGTGGAATCGGTATAAACTCTAAAGATTTAGATAAAATATTTTCACGTTTTTACCAAGTAAAAGAGCTCGACAAACAATATTATGGAGGTACTGGAATTGGGCTTGAAGTTGTAAAAAGTTTTGTTGATTTACACAAAGGAAAAATTGAAGTTAAAAGCCAAAATAATACTGGAACTCAGTTCAAAATCTATTTCCCGAAGGGAAATGATCATTTTAACGGAAAAACGCCTCTACAGAGTTTAGAAACCAACCTAACTGAATTCGAACAAATTAATGACAACTTGGACCAGACTGATGCTGTTGAAATTAAAAAATATGAGACTAAAAAAACAATTCTAATTGTTGAAGACAATCTAGAACTCAAGAATTATGTGAAAAATGAACTTCATGAAACTTATAAAATTAAAACTGCAGAAAATGGACAAGAAGGTCTGGAAAAGGCTCTAAAGTTTATGCCAGATATGATAATTACAGATATCATGATGCCTGTAATGGATGGATTTGAATTTTGTAAAAAGGTTAAAAATGATATAAAAATCAGCCACATCCCACTTCTTATGATGACCGCCAAAGGCATGCAAGTTGACAAAATTAAAGGAATCGATTCTGGTGCAGACGCCTATATTACAAAACCATTTAACATGGGTGTTATGAAGTCACATATAAAACAACTCATCAGGAGTCGGCAAATTCTTTTTGGAAAATATTTTAACGGAATTCAAAACGAAAATTTATCGAACACCACCTCTTTAGACAAAGAGTTTATTACTAACGTATTGGAATATATTCATAAAAATATAGGAGATTCCAATTTAGGAGTTGGACACATAGCGGAAGAGCTATTTCTTAGCAGAAGTAAACTTTACAGAAAAATAAAGGCATTGACAGGTGACACGGCAACTGAATTTATTAGAAAAATAAAGTTAGAAAAAGCTAAAGAATTATTAGAAAAAACAGATTTGACAGTTAGTGAAATTTGCTATAAAGTTGGATTTTCTTCACCCTCCTACTTTACAAAATGTTTCAAAAATCATTTTGGTATAATTCCTAAAGAAATAGGACTTCAAAAATAGACTAATTTTTTACAAATTTCTTTGTTAGAATTGCTCCGTTTTCAAATTTAACTTTTGCTATATACACCCCCTCTGATAGACTTTCAACAGCAATTGATTGAGTTGCAATTTGCGTTAAAATCAAATGCCCTAGCATATCATAAATTTTAACCATTGAAATTTTATGATTCGTATTTAAATATAAATTATCTCTAACTGGATTTGGAGATATTATTAACTCTAAATTTAATGAACTTAAATTCATGCCTAGTGTGTAATCTTCTACTAACACATCAAATGCATCCAAAAAATAGACGCCAACCTCTTCACCCATTAAAACTTGAGCTTGTACACTAGTTGTATTTTGAGGAACTATATATTCAAATGAATAATAATTATATGAAGTTGACAAAGAAAAGGTTGGCGAAGCAGTGTAATTGGAATTTGTCATGCTATAGTTATCCTCAGATTTGATTCTGAGTTTAAATGATGTTCCAGATGTTGAGGATTTTGCATAGCACCCTATTGTTATTTTTTTATCTGTTAGGTCTTGTTGATAGTCAATGTTACTCAAAATGACTTTATTATAGGTGTCTGAGGCTGTAACCTGAATTCTAGCGGCATAATTTCCAGAAAAAATAGAGTTGGAACTTTCTGAAATAGAGGCCACAGCATTCCCTAGTGTAGTAAAGTTCCAACTCGATGTAATACCGCATTCAAAATCGGGATTTAAAATAATTTGATCCAAAGTAGGTCCATAACACTCTGGCCATGTACCATCCGATAAAAGTGCTTCTTTTACGTCTTCAACCCAAACTCCTGCAACAGCATTTAAGGTGGTCGGATTATCAGTCCTTAAATGAATAGTTTTATTAGATTTATTGCCACTACACCATGCCGAAAATGAAAACCCTCTGTTTATGGCTTGTTCTGCGATATAGCGATGGTATTCAACTCTATCAGAATTAACAGGACCACCATTGTCCCCGTAAACTCCCGTTTGATAATTGTATCCCCCTTCATTATCAGCTCCGAATTCTCCAAGAGTTATAGGAATATTATTTGTCTCAGACCATGTTTTAACCGAATCAAAATGAGTGTTCACTGTTGATTTATCGTTAGTTGTACCCCAATTAAAATCATTATTGTTGGATGTAGACGAACTCGTGAAATTGAAAGGTATATAATAGTGAAAAGAAGCTATTAAGTTTGAATCACTATTTAAAACTTCTGTTCCAATAGCAGTTGGTGCTTGATAGGAATTTGAAGTCCCTCCCGTTATTACTATCGGGCGTGAACTGTTATTTCCACCTGTTAATCTTATGACCTCAATAATCATTAAGTTTATTTCATCCATTTCTTGAGCACTGACTTCAAAATAAGGTTCATTGACAACTTCGAAAATTAAAGTTGAGGGGTGATTTATAAATCGATTGGCAATTTGAATCCAAATGGACTTAAACTTCATTAAATCTGCTGCTCGTTTTGCCGATGTTGGATAAGCATAATTAGTGCTTTCTAAATTAAAAGTTTCCAGAAATTCTGATTTCAACTCAGCGCCATGAAAGTCAATAATAGTGTACAAGCCTTGGTCTAAGGACCAATTCACCACCGTTTCAACACGATCCAAATAAGGATCACTTACTAAATAATCAGTTATAGTTCCATTAAAATCACTAGCTGTATTTGCAGCAGTCGACCATATATCTGTTGCTCCACTCGTTCGATCTCCAAAAAAATCCATTGGCATTCTAACGTTTGAAAACCCTTCGTTAGCAACATCAATAAAATACTGTTCATATACAACAGTTGCCCAGTTGCCTTCCACTGGAGCACTTAAGGTATTACCAAGGTTTATACCTCTGCCCATTTGCTCAACAATATCCCAAGTAGAAGTTTGAGCATTAATTGAAAAAAAATTGATTATACAGAAAAATATTAAGACTCTATTTTTTTTCATGACAAAACAAAGAGGAGAACATGGCCTCCTCTGTATTTAAAATTAAATTGTTGTTTTATTTTTTAAAACTTTCACGTTCCAAGTTAATGATTTTCTGGACCTCCTCTTTATTGAATTTTGTCATTAATCTTTGACGTGTTTCTTTAGCTGCTGCTCTGTAAACTGCTTTTTTTTCATCTTCAGAAAGTCCATTGCCTTTAATTTTTTTAGCATTGGAAGCATATTTATTATACAATTCTTGTTGTAAAAACTCTGCGTCTGAATCAGAAATATCCATTTGAGAAGAAATGAGCGCAACAGCATTCTCAGCACGATTAGCTGCAAATTTATTTTCTTGTGCCTGTAAAAACAGAGCAAATAGACATAAAACTGTAGTGAATAAGATTTTTTTCATTATCTAATTTTTTATTAATTTTTGTATAATAGTGCCATCAGTAATAAAATACATTCCAGGATTTAAATTTGATACATCAACGGGTTTAGTAACATCTTTTATAGCCATGACATTCTTTCCCATTACATCAAAAATATTTAATGAAGTTGTTATGGTATGATCGTTAATGTAAAGATAATCTCGGGTAGGGTTAGGATAAAACGAAAAAGAACGCTGATAGTCTGAAGTTGATAAATTTCCTGAAGCTAAAGTATTTTCATATACTCCAGTTGACAATTTAAGTTGATCTAACTCAAAGTATGAACCAGATCCAATAACTGAATTTATTTGTATGTGGTCGATTTCTCCGTATCCAGTAAAATCATGAGTTCCAGTAACAGCAGTTGCTGTCCATGCAAAACCAACTGTTCCGTTAGTTGGGTTGTCTATCCAAATTGCATAGGTTCCATTCTCAAAGTCAAGTGTCAGACCAATATTAACATCCGTTGAGTAATCAATTGAGTCTGGACCAAAATGTCCGCCATTTTTAAAGACACCATTTGCACCATTGAATAACGACGCATTTACTTGAGCTTTACCAGCATTCCCTCCACCCCCTTCGCCGATCTTGAAGTTAGCTACAACTACATTGTTTGAATTCCTCATTCTAATTTGAAAATATGATCCGGATCCAGTAGCTATATTCCAACTCTTAAGCGCCATAGAAAAGTGTAATTTAGGTCCTGTGAAATTAAGGCCATCCAAATAAAGTGCTGAGTAAGGATTAGGGCTTCCATCGCCGCTCGTATCAGGTACAACATCAAATGTGATAGTGCTATCTTGTTCATCTCCTGTAAGGTCTGTTGAGTCAGATGTGAGATAAGCTAATGTAGTATTGGTAACAGTTAAGGAAGGATCAGTTTCTGATACTTCAACACTGTTGTTTAATTCCCAAACTGCCAAGACATTTTCTTGAGCTGTTAATTGTAATGTAATTAAAGTTAATAATAAAAAGTAAAAATTTCTCATATGATTGTGTATTTATTGGTTATTAATATTGTATTGTTTTTTTATTGTTGACTGACCCTCTAAATAGCCCAAAGAGACTAAAAAACGGTCAATTTCGTCTGTAGTTTCAATGAAATATTTTATGGGTGGTTTTGCGAAAAACGCATGCCCTTGACCTTTGTACAAAACCACATCACAACGATTATCAAAGGACTGCATTGTGGATTGGTATTTTTTAACGGTTGTGACTGGTAAAATTCTATCCTCAGTCCCTACTAGTACTATAGTCGGTGGTGCATTCTTAGAAATATTGTGCATTGGTGAAAGTGATTTGTAATCATTACCAAAACGCTTGTGCGCATATTGGTCTGGCCCTAAATCCAACACAGGGTTCAATAATACCAATGCATTGGGTTTTGAACTAACGCTTAAATCTTCGTCAGTGTTATCCCATATTTTTAACAATCCACAACTTGCTGCCAAATGCCCTCCCGCAGAGCCACCACCTGCAGTTATGGTGTTTGGATTAATCTTAAATTTATTGGCGTGTTTTCGCACATATCGGATAGCAGATTTTGCATCCTCAACAGCATCATAGGGTGTGGTACCGTGAGTATTTTTTAGTCGGTATTCTGCCGAAATGGCCACCATACCTCTAGATGCAAAATACATCGATTGACGTTTGAACGCCTTGTGACTACCATTGTTCCAACCGCCACCATGAAAGAAAATAACAACATTATGCACTGTCTGTACATCGAAATTTTTAGGATTATAAACATGGAGTTTTAGAGTAACTCCGTCCACTATTTTATAAACTACAGCATTTGAATCTATAATATCTGGGCTAGCATGTGTATAACCTGAAAAAAATAAAATTGATAAAACTATTGTTTTTATAACTTTCATTTTCCAAATTTAATTTAAGAAAACGTTGTAGCTGAAAAATTTGAAGCAATTGATATAAAAAATGAAGAAAAAGGATAAAATTTAAATTAATCAAAAAAAAATGACAATTCTTCTTAATAATTTTAATTGATCGTCAATAATTATTTTTTAGTTCTGAAGTTCATTTTTGATTATTTAATAATCCGGATTTGGATTTAAATCAGTATCATAAATAGATTGAAAATAAATATCTATTAAAGCATTTCAATTACCTATAATTAACAGAGAATTATTAGAAAATAATTTAGAGACGAAAACGAATTTGAGCGAACTGTTTAAATCAACAAGAGAGGGATTAATCAATAAAGTAGAAAAAATATTAAAATAAGTAATATTGGAAAAGGATTTAAAACTTCTGCCCATGAAACAACGTATTAAGCACTGTAACGTCTGCAATGTAGGTTTTCCAACAATGTACAGGATACAATACAAAAACCCTAAGGAATGGGTGCTTGTGTGCGAGGACTGCTTACTTAAAGTTAAAGCAAATAACAGCGCTTATAAATACGGTGGTACTTGGAAGAAATGAGAATTAAATTTGATTTAATTCAATTAAATCCTGACCAAAATAGTTCGATTTTACACCCCTCTGCTCCTTATAAATTTGCTTTTGCAAAGAGTTTACTAGAATTAGTAAATAATGAAACTACTAGAATTAGTCTCAAAGATTTATCTGAGCCTTTCTCCAGAAACATTGTCAAACATTTAAAACAAAACGATTAGCAAGGGAATTCAAAATCAAGTACTTTCTAGAATAATTTTTTATTATTGAAGGTAATTTTGTGATTGAATATATTCTTCAAATCTTATAAGCGCATTAATATAAGCTCTATTACTTTTTTTTCCGTAATCAGATTCAGAACCATTACATCACTTTCTTAGTTCGATACCACAAAGGTAAGGTATTGAAGTTCGTAAATTAATATTGTTTTTGGTTAAAAAAAGTGCAATAAATTATTGCACTTTAGTTTTAATATTATGTCACTACTTTTTAATAACTCTTAATGTTTTTAAAACGTTTGGTTTTCTAAATTTAAAAATATAAATACCTTCTTCATAACTTGATATATCAATACTATTTAGACTTGAACCATCGATGCTGATATTGTTTAGTAATTGCCCAACTACATTATAAATTTCTAAATTTTCAAATTTTGATTTTAAATTATTAAAATTAATTAAATTTTTTGTTGGGTTGGGATATAACTTGAAGTTGTCATTTGGAATAATGTCAACTGTGGACAATGTGTTTTCTTCAATAGAATAAGTGTATGGATATAAGTAACTATCATCGGAGGTTGCTAATGAATTAAAATCTAGGTAATAAGGACTAAGGTTGGAATCTAAATTTAGTGTAATAGTTTCAACGTTTCCTTCTGTCAAATAATTAGCAGAAACAAGGGTTCTATTTACGTCGTAAATGTTAAAATATAAATTACTGCTGTAGTTGTTTTGAATATTGAAATCATAAAGACCACTATTATTTATATTAATTTTATATAAATCATAATCATGACTCGAATTTGATTGTTCTGTTATAAAACCTTTGTATTGTTGGTTTGTAAACACTTCATAAGATGTAATTACCACACCTGGTTCATCTAAGGCTTGCATTAAAGTCTGAACATTAGATGTTAACTGGTTGTGAAGAAGATAACCTGTATAAATATTTTCTGTCAAGTTCGAGTAACCAGCATTCGCATTATTCCAGATTGCACTATCGATAGTTACAGCACCGTCACCACCTAAACCTAATATTGAAAGAGCAGTGCCGGCGACGCAAGAATAATCTATATCAGAATAATAACTTCTTTGATTTAAGCCTAAAATCCCAAAAGTATCATTAGTGATTCCATTACAATTTACATCATTATTGTAATAGTTTGGACTTACATCACTTTCAAAGCCACCTTCTAAAAAAACAGAAGATTTCTTTAAATCTCGTATTGCCTCCGAATTATAATCTACACCAATAATTTGACCACCAACAGCGTTACTTCCGCCATGTGGTGTGCCTGTAGTTGCAAGTTTGGCTACATGCGGAAAATCATCTAATTGCCAATTATTATTGTTTTGAAGGTATTCTCTCGCAGCTAGCCCCCCCATGCTGTGACCCAATAAAATTACCTTGTCACGATTCGTTAATTGCAATACAATTTCAATAACTAATTGAAGTGCTTTACCTTGTTTTGAAATAGCAGATTGATTACTTCTATCGAGTGTATTTTCATCATATTCACCCGAGCTATTCACAGCAAAATTCACATAATAATAATCAGCATTGTTAATAACGTCAAGTTGATATAATGCAATATCAGCACCTAAAGTTGGGTATAAATCTAAATTCGCATTTCCTAAATCTTGATTATCATTCAAAGATATATCAAACCTCCCACCAAAAGTTAAGTTAAAATTTAAATCTATAAAATTTGTAAAACTGTTCCAAGTGTTAGCGCCAGAGTTAAGTCCATGAATGAAAATTACTGGATACGGTAATTTTGATTGTGTCTCAAAGGTTCTTTTGTTTTTTAATGGTTTTTTTAAGTGATGCCTGACACCTAGTGAGTCTGGTGCTGATAAATAATTATAAATTATAGGTCTGGGCTTCATTTTGTGAACATTTTTTTGGGCATACGAGAGTGCACTAAAAAACAAAAGAACTAAAATAGTAGGCTTGAAAAATAATCTCATAGTAAACGTCTTCATACCAAAGTGGAATTTTTTTATGAATATATTAAATATTTTTTATATTTCACATTTATGACGATATCATCTTTTATTTTAAATATTCTTGTCTTCTTTTTTGTATAGTTATTAGCTTGGTATTTTTCTTTTTTAAAGGATTTTTTATTCCCTACCAAAATAGACACAGATTAGTTGGATAAAGGGGTTTATTCAATTGAGATCAAAAACAATTCAAATCCTCACTAAAATAGTTCGACTTTACTCCCTTCTGCTCCACTTTATTACACCTCAACTAATTGTTAATCAATTTGTTGAGGTTTTTTTTTAGTCAACCATTAGTCAACGGCACAAGAATTCTGCTTAATTTCTTTCTTTTTTAGTTTTAGTAAAATTAAGTTTATAAACATAAAAACCCTTTTTCTCTACTTTTTTATTTTCGATAATAATTTTTTGTTCTTGGGGATATTTATTTTAATCTTTGAGAAGAAAATTTACATGGAAGTATTGATCACTCCATTGATTATCAGAAAGGGTTGTTAAATTTGAGGGGAATGTCCCATCACCATTCGTGTTCTTTGAAAAAAGTGGAGATGATGTCACAGTCAAAGGAGTTATTCTACTATCATAATCTGTAGTCACTAAGTTTGAATCAAAATACCCAAATTTACTTGACCCTTCATAATTTCCAATAATGAAATATTCATCTCCCGGTGTCAATACAAAATCATCAATTTTAATGTATCTTGAATTTCCAATAACAAACCCGGTTGAAGCGTTTATCACTTTTTCCAAAACTAAAACATCATTTTTATAGATAGCTATTGGGACTGAAAAATTGGAAGCTTCTGGGCAAGAACTAAACTCATCATTTACTTCAATATTATGTCCTTCATCCCAGGCACCCAATGCAGTTATGGTTTGTGTATCACTAACACTAAATTTAAATCCTAGCCAAAATCCTTCACAAGATACTCCAGAATAAGTTTTATTGTTGTGGTTAATTGCAGCAGTTCCTTGTGGGGGTGTAAGTGCATCCAATTGAGTTTGTAAATTTGAAATTAATTCATCAACCTGGGCTTGCGTGTACATTGTTGGAGTGTCAGTGAGGTCGTTGTAGCTTCCACTAAAAGAGCCTAAATTATTATCCACATAATTTTTTGTAGCTGCATCCTGAGCGTCTGTTGGGTCAGCTATATTTTTGATTTGGTTACTTTCAGCGCTAATAGTTCCGCTTAGTAGAATATCAGTAGATGTTTCTGATTGAATAGTGGTGAAATTAATGTCATCAATATTCAAATAGTTGCCTCCTTCTGGGTTGGTTGGATTACAAACAATTTTTTTTATTGAACCCGTTGAAAATTGAAAATTCTTTGCCACCTCATTAGTTCCTTTTGAAATTGTTTCGATGATCTGATTGTTGGCGTCATAACTTTTGCAATCACATCCCATATCTCCATTACCATCAATCATACCTCCATAGTTAAGCCATAAATCAAAAGAAATAGAACTTAAAACTTGGTTTTGGTCATTCAATGATATTTCAAAGTAATTATTAGTGGTACTCGGATTTATATACGGAATAGGAGGTGACATTGTAACTCCATTATATACAAGCTCGTTTGAGTAAGTAGACCAAACTAAATCAGAACTAATTACCAACCCCGTGTTGGTAGTAATTGTGTTACTTGAAATTGTTTCGTCAGAAAAATCTTCTACAGTTTGACTATACGCTAAAAATGGAATTAGAAATAAGGCAAATATTATGGTTAATAAAATTCGTTTCATTGCTTGATAATTTTAAATGATTGTGTGTGCATCTTCATACCAAAGTGGAATGTTTTTAAGTAAATTTAGTAAATATTTTTTATATTTCATAGTTATGCTGTTATTCTAATCACATACACACCGCTTGGCAATGCATTTACAACTGCAGTTATCTTTGTTTTCTTACAAATACCTTTATTAAGTAATAAATTCCCAACAATGACAATCCAATGATTAGCAAAGTGCTCGCACCTCTCCAAGACATTAACTTAAATAGGCAGCCAAAAATTCCAATTGACAACCCTAGGTGTTTTAATTTAATCATTGTTAACTAGATTGATTTATCTCTAAAATAGAGTAAATAAGTTACTTATTTAAGTCACATACTTACACAATCATTGTAAGAGAATTATGTAGGTTCGACAAAAGAAAATTAGATACATAAGAGGATTTACTTTGAAAGAAAACCTCCTTTGTAGGGAAGTTTTTATTGTCAAAAAATGAAAATAGTTTTACCAAGCAGCATCAAATTGACGAATTGTAAACACTTTCCCTTCTTTATTAATCATAAATTTCTCCAGCAATCGTTCATTTTCTTGGGTTCCATCTTTTAAAAACCGCACTTCATTAGAAACCACTTGCACTACACTATGATTCCAACCCTCTATTTGGTAAGGTAAAAAATAAACCGGCTTCGCTTGGATAGAATCGTATTTAGAAAACATTTGGGTAAGTAATGCTCTGTTCATATACATTGGCTCCTCCATATTGTGCAAAAACACTTTTATCGAATCTTTAGAAAGATTAAAAATGGTTTCTACATTCATGTTTTGATATCCTTGAATAAATTCTTTTACCGTTGCAACATGTATATCATTACCAAGAGTGTATTTAGCACCACTAGAAACCCATTCTCCAGCTCCTTTTTCATCTTCTACAATGTCTGATATTTTTGTGTCCGAAGAAACCGTTACCCTATCACAAGAAGCCAAAAAAAACACAAACGCAAACCATAAACTTAATACATTTTTCATTTTCAAATTAATTTTATTTAGCCACGAATATAGTAATTTAAAATTAAATTTTAACCCATTAATCTCTAACCACTGAAATCATAGGTAAAGGAATATTAACCGTTTTTACTTTAAAAGAAGGCCAAAAATATTTTTCTATTCCTAATTAAAAGCTGCATGTTATATATACTTAATGCCAGTCGAATAACATTTTCTTGTAGAAAAAAGAACATCTATGAAAGTTTATTTAAGATAATTTGTATCAATTTGTAGTACAAAAATAAATTATGAGAAAAATTATCTGTGTAGTCTTATTGTCTCTTATGTCAGTTCAATTATCCGCTCAAATCAACCAAGAAACAAAAATTGAAAAAGTAGCGCGCATGCAGTGGTGGACAGAAGCGCGCTTTGGAATGTTTATTCATTGGGGGCTATATGCACTTCCTGCGCGTCATGAATGGGTGATGAGCAACGAAAAAATGTCCAAAAAAACGTATGAAAAATATGCAAATTACTTCAATCCTGATTTATACAACCCAACAGAATGGGCACAATTAGCAAAAAAAGCAGGCATGAAATATGTGGTTTTTACTGCGAAACACCATGACGGGTTTTCTATGT
>Ga0209192_10000504_pt1 | contig 38071 bp, 28 predicted proteins | sample ArcticOcean_MG_C_11_FD_187433 | JGI IMG/M metagenome (GOLD analysis project Ga0209192, IMG submission 187433) | Marine microbial communities from western Arctic Ocean - ArcticOcean_MG_CB2_154 (SPAdes) (version 2) | ecosystem: Environmental > Aquatic > Marine > Oceanic | place: Arctic Ocean... | reverse complement strand
ACTCCTTCAATCCAAGAAGGTTTAGCAGAAAGAAATTCTGAAAAAGAGAACGGTAAGGAAGAAACTAAAACTTCTAAACCTGAGGTAAAAGCTGAGGTAAAAGCTGAGGTAAAAGCTGAGGTAAAACCTGAGGTAAAAGCTGAGGTAAAACCTGAGGTAAAACTTGAGGTAAAAGCTGAAGTAAAAGCTGAGGTAAAAGCTGAGGTAAAACCTGAGGTAAAAGCTGAAGTAAAAGCTGAGGTAAAAGCTGAGGTAAAAGCTGAAAGTAAATCGGAATAACAAAAATATATACTACAACAATTACTTAATTTTAAATCATGTCGAAAATAACTGCTTCAGAAGTAAACAACCTGAGAAAAACTACAGGTGCTGGAATGATGGATTGTAAAAAAGCATTAGTAGAATCTGATGGTAACTTTGAAAAAGCTATTGAAATTTTAAGAAAAAAAGGGCAAAAAGTTGCTGCTAAAAGAGCGGACAGAGATTCAGCAGAAGGCGCAGCTATCACTAAAACAAATGAGAGTAATACGGCAGGGGTTGCTATTGTTCTTGGGTGCGAAACAGATTTTGTTGGTAAAAATGAGGATTTTGTTAGTTTGGCAAATAAATTAGCTGATATAGCTCTTGAATGTAATACTAAAGAAGAACTATTAAAAGCTAAAATTGGTGAAGTAACTGTAGAAGAAAAGCTAATAGAACAAACAGGTGTTATTGGTGAAAAAATAGAGATTAAAGCATTTGAAAAAATAAACGCTGCTTTTGTAGGGTCTTACATTCATGCAGGAAATAAGATAGCTTCAGTTGTTGGATTATCTGCAAGTGTTGATGGTTCTGATGTTGCTGCAAAAGATGTATCCATGCAAGTTGCAGCAATGAACCCTATCGCATTAGATGAGAATGGTGTTGATTCAAATATAATTGAAAAAGAAATTGAAATTGCTAAAGATCAGTTAAGATCTGAAGGTAAGCCTGAGGCAATGTTAGACAATATCGCAAAGGGTAAATTAAAGAGGTTTTTTAAAGATAATACACTTGTAAACCAAGACTTTATAAAAGATAGTAAGCAAAGTGTAAAAAACTATGTCAGTTCTTATGACAAAGATTTACACGTAGTGGAATACAAAAGAGTAGCGCTGGGTTAATTTCTTCTTTTAAATTTTTTATTACATAATTAAAAAATCTACATTATCTTTGCTTAACTTCAAAATTAAGCATGAAATACAAAAGAATATTACTTAAATTATCTGGTGAGGCTTTAATGGGCAGTAAAAATTTTGGAATTGATTCTGAAATACTACAAGTTTATGCTCAAGATATTAAGCAAATAGTAGACCTCGGGGTGCAAGTAGCAATTGTTATTGGCGGTGGAAACATTTTTAGAGGTTTCGATGGTGCTAATGAACATAAAATAGATCGCGTTCAAGGTGATCATATGGGAATGCTTGCAACCGTAATTAATGGTTTAGCACTTCAAAGTGCATTAGAAAATGTTGGAGCTCCAACTAGATTACAAACAGCAATTAAAATCAATGAAGTTGCTGAACCATTTATCAGAAGGAAAGCCATTAGGCATTTAGATAAGGGTAGAGTTGTTATTTTTGGTGGAGGAACCGGGAACCCATATTTCACAACAGATTCAGCCGCAGTTTTAAGAGCTATTGAGATCGAGTCTGATGTTATTTTGAAAGGAACAAGAGTGGATGGGATTTACGATGAAGATCCTGAAAAAAATGTTGATGCTATTAAATTTGATAATATATCCTTTGAAGAAGTATTAAAAAAAGGGTTAAAAGTGATGGATACTACTGCATTTACACTTAGTCAAGAAAACAAACTACCAATAATTGTATTTGACATGAACAAAAGAGGGAATTTGTTAAAATTAATTTCTGGAGAGAAAATTGGCACTACAGTTAACTTATAAATCATTTTAGATTAAATTAAATAAGATGGAAGAAGAATTAGAATTTATTTTTGAGTCAGCAAAAGAATCAATGTCAAATGCAATAAAACATTTGGATAAAAAATTATTGAATATTAGAGCAGGTAAAGCAAACCCATCAATGCTTGGAAGTGTTTTAGTTGAATATTATGGTTCTTTAACACCACTTACTCAAGTTGCAAATGTAAACACGCCGGACGGTAGAACGATAGTAGTACAACCATGGGAGAAAAGTTTACTTGCAGAAATAGAAAAAGCCATTATGAATGCAAATCTAGGTTTTAACCCTATGAATAATGGAGAAAACATAATTATAAACGTACCTGCATTAACTGAAGAAAGAAGAATTGATTTAGCAAGACAAGCTAAAAGTGAGGCAGAAGAAGCAAAAATAGTTGTTAGAAACTCAAGAAAAGAAGCTAATAACGAAATTAAAAAAGGAGAAGCATTTTCTGATGATCTAAAAAAAAATGCAGAGCAAGATATTCAAGACCTAACTAATAAGCATATTGATGATATTAATTCAATATTTGAAGTTAAAGAAAAAGAAATTATGACTTTATAATATATTAATTACTGTAAATAATATCACAGTAATTAATATCTTTATGAATTGGATATAATATAATCATATGGCTAGAGTATTTTTAGTGGGTTTTTGGGATTCTGTTTCGAACTTGATATTAAGGAATAGGCTCTTAATAATCACTTTATTAATTTTAGCTACTTCATTTTTTGTTAATAATTGGCAATATATTAAGTTTTCAAATACAGAGGCAAACTTACTACCAGACACGCACGAAGTCAACCTTCAGTATTTAGATTTTACTGATAAATTTGGTGAAGAAGGTAATTTAATTGTAATTGGGGTTAAAGATTCCCTGTTATTTACACTTAAAAATTTTAATGCATGGAATAAATTATCAAAGGTATTAAAAGATACAAACTTTGTTGAATCAGTTATAGCAATTGGTGATCTACAAAAACTTAAAAAAGATAAAAAAAGGCAACAATTTTACCTTGAACCTTTTATCCAAGATACGATCAAATCAGACCTTGAATTAATTTCATTAAAAAAAGAATTATTTGAAAAATATCCTTTTTATGATGAGTTTCTATTCAATACTAAATCAAAAGCAGTAAGAACTGCAATACATTTAAAAAAATCTATTGTAAATGAAGTTGGCAGAGAAGATTACATCAATACGGTTTTAATTCCTCAGGTTGAAGCTTTCGAAAGCAAATACGGATTGGATATTAAGATATCAGGAATGCCTTATGTAAGAACAAAAAATGCAGATAACATTAAAAGTGAAATTTCTACTTTTGTTATTTTAGCGTTAATAATTACATCAATAATTTTTTTCCTTTTCTTTAGATCTTTTAGAGCAACTTTTATTTCATTATTTGTGGTAATGATTGGGGTGGTTTGGACTGTCGGAATTCTTGGACTTTTTATTATTAACACTCCTGCTGGGGATTTTGAAATATCCGTTCTTACAGGTCTTATTCCCCCTTTAATAATAGTAATTGGGATCCCAAATTGTATTTTTCTAATAAACAAATATCAACACGAGGTTAACGAGCATGGTAATAAAGCTAAATCACTTCAGAGAGTTATTACTAAAATAGGTAATGCTACTTTGATGACTAATGTAACTACTGCTTCAGGATTTGCTACATTTATAATTACAGACAGTAAACTGCTGGAAGAGTTTGGAATTGTTGCTTCTCTAAGTATTTTAGCAATTTTCGTGTTATGTATTTTAATCATTCCAATAATTTATAGTTTTTTACCTATTCCAGAAGAAAAACATTTAGAACACTTAAATAAAAACTGGATTAATTCACTTGGTGATTGGATTGAGAATACTGTAAAGAAAAGTAAAATCAATATATACATAATTTCTATAATGTTACTTGTAACGAGTATTATTGGAATATATCAAATACGGATATCAGGAAGTATTATAGACGATATGCCACAAAAAGCAGATTGGTTTGATGATATAATGTTTTATGAAAAAGAATTTAATGGGATAATGCCGTTAGAAATTTTGATTGATACTAAACGTAAGAAAGGAGTCACAAAACTCTCTACCATTAAAAAAATGAGTCAAATAGAGGATGTTATTTTAGAAATCCCAGAATTATCAAAACCTATTTCAATGGTTAGTTTGGTTAAATATTCTAAACAAGCTTATTACAATGGTAATCCAAAATATTATCAAGTCCCAACTTCTCAAGAAAACAGCTTTATATTATCCTATGCAAAGAATTCAACTTCAGATTCAGATGTTGATTTAATCAAAAATTACGTCGATTCTACAGGGCAATACACTAGAATTACAACGTTTATGAAAGATATGGAGATTGAAAAAATGGAGGAAATTGAAGAAAAGTTGAATTATGAGATTTCTAAAATAATGCCTTCAGAAAACTATGAAGTATCAATAACAGGCAAAGCCTACTTGTTTCAAAAAGGAACTAAATATTTGGTTAAAAACTTAATTTTATCTCTTTCTTTAGCTATCTTTTTAATAGCTGGATTAATGGCATATATGTTCAGGTCAATAAAAATGATATTTATTTCATTAATTCCAAATATACTGCCATTAATAGTGACAGCTGGGTTAATGGGGTATTTAGGTGTTCCTATAAAACCATCAACGATATTAATATTCAGTATTGCCTTTGGGATAGCTGTAGATGACACTATTCATTTTTTAGCTAAATACAGGCAAGAATTAATCGCAAATAATTGGGAGGTTCATAAATCTGTTTATAACGCTCTTCGGGAAACTGGAGTTAGTATGTTTTACACCTCAATAGTCTTATTTTTTGGGTTTTCAGTGTTTACAGTTTCTGATTTTGGAGGAACAGTTGCACTTGGTGCGTTAGTTTCAGCTACGCTATTGTTTGCGATGTTAGCGAACCTCTTACTACTACCATCAATGTTGTTATCTCTTGAGGGCTCAATTGCAAATGAAAAAGTTTTAAAAGAACCTTCAATAAAAATTATTGAAGATGATAACCTAGTGAATTAAATATATTTTAATACTTTATCTTTGATAATATAACTTTAGAATCAAAATGAAAAATAACTCTGTAAAAGATCTATTACTAAATACAAAGACAAATTCAATCGTCACAGTTAATGGATGGGTGAGAACGTTTAGAGCTAATCGATTTATAGCACTAAATGATGGCTCTTCTATTAATAATATTCAATGTGTTATAGATTTTGAGAGTTTTGATGAGATGATTTTAAAGAAAATTAATACTGGGACTTCTTTAAAAATTACAGGTTCGCTTGTAGAAAGTCAAGGTAGTGGGCAAAAATTCGAAATTATAGTTTCTGATTTAGAAATATTAGGAGATTGTGATTCTGAGAAATTCCCTATTCAACCAAAAAAACACTCATTTGAGTTCTTACGCGAGAATGCACATTTAAGAACTAGAACTAGTACATTTAGTGCAGTCATGCGCTTAAGATCAAGCTTGTCTTTTGCTGTCCATAATTATTTCAATTCTAATGGGTTTTATTATGTCCACACTCCAATCATTACATCAAGTGATGCAGAAGGTGCGGGTGAACAATTTAGGGTAACTACACTTGATCCTAAAAACCCTCCATTAGATGACAAAAACGAAGTTGATTACTCTAAAGATTTTTTTGGAAAAGAAACAAGTTTAACCGTATCTGGGCAATTAGAGGCGGAAAGCTATGCAATGTCTTTGGGAAAAGTATATACTTTTGGACCAACATTTAGAGCAGAAAACTCTAACACATCTAGACATTTGTCAGAATTTTGGATGATTGAACCAGAAGTTGCTTTTATGGATTTAGATGGCAACATGGATTTAGCAGAAAATTTCTTAAAATATCTGTTAAATTATATAATTGAAAACAACACTAGTGATTTAGAATTTTTGGAAGAAAGATTAATTAATGAGGATAAGACAAAACCTCAGAATCTCAGAAATGAAATGTCCTTAATAGAGAAAATAAAATTTGTTATTAACAATGATTTTAAAAGAATAACGTACACCGAAGCGATTGAAATACTTAAGGGTTGTAAACCAAATAAAAAGAAGAAATTTAAATATTTGATTGAAAATTGGGGTGCAGATTTACAAAGCGAGCATGAAAGATATTTAGTAGAAAAACATTTTAAGTGCCCGGTAATAATATATGATTACCCAGCTAACATTAAGGCTTTTTATATGAAGTTAAATGAGGACAAAAAAACTGTTAAAGCAATGGATATTCTATTCCCAGGGATTGGGGAAATAGTTGGTGGTTCACAAAGAGAAGAAAGGTTAGATGTTCTAAATAATAAAATGAAAGATATAGGGGTAAATCCTGAAGAGTTATGGTGGTACACAGATTTAAGAAAATTTGGTACAGCTAAGCATTCTGGATTTGGACTAGGGTTTGAAAGATTAATTATGTTTGTTACAGGAATGTCAAACATTAGAGATGTGATCCCTTTCCCAAGGACTCCCCAAAACGCTGAGTTTTAAAAATTAGCTAAATGCTTAAGCAATCACTAAAATTAAAGTTATCTCAAAAATTATCTCCTCAACAAATACAATTGATGAAGCTAATACAATTACCTGTATTAGATTTTGAACAAAAATTAAAACAAGAAATTGAAGAAAATCCAGCTTTAGAAATTGTTGAAACTGCTCCTTCAGACGATGAGTTTAATAAAGATGAAAATATTGATGTAGAAGAATATATCAACGATGATGAAATACCAGATTACAAATTAAAGTCCTATAACTCTTCAGAACATGAAGAGAATACGATACCTTATGCTTCTGGAATATCATTTAACCAGCTAATATTAAATCAACTACATACAGAAAGGTTAGATGAATTTGAAATGAGGATTGCTGAATTTTTAGTTGGATGCATAGATGAAGGAGGGTACATCCGTCAAAGTTTAGAAGATGTTATAGATGACCTAGCATTTACTCAAAATATTATAGTTGAATATGAAACAATAAATAATATTTTGAAAACTATTCAAAACCTTGACCCTGCAGGAATAGGTGCAAGAACACTTCAAGAATGCTTATCATTACAATTAAGAAGAAAACAATCTAATAACTTAGATACGATATTGGCATTAGAGCTAATTGATAATTCTTTTGATTTATTTACAAAAAGGCATTTTGAGAAACTGTTAGTAAAATACCATATTTCAGAAAAAGAGTTAAAAAGAGCAATTAAAGAAGTTGAAAAATTAAATCCAAAACCTGGGAACTCTCTGTCAAATAATAGTACAAAATTAATTGAACAAGTTATACCTGATTTTAAGATAGAGATCATAAATAACGAATTGTTATTAAGTTTAAATGGGAGAAACAAACCAGTGATGAATGTTTCAAGAGAATACACAGAAATGTTAAAGGGTTATAGTTTAGAGAAAAATAGAAAATCTCAAAAAGATGCAGTTCAGTTTATAAAACAAAAGTTAGATTCTGCAAAATGGTTCATAGAAGCAATAGAGCAAAGAGAGCAAACATTAATGCTAACAATGAGGGCAATCATGACGTATCAGCAAGACTATTTTTTATCAGGAGATGAAAAGAAGATAAGACCGATGATATTAAAAAATATTGCTAATGTGATCAATATGGATGTTTCTACTATTTCTAGAGTTGCTAATAGCAAATATGTAGACACTCCATATGGAACTAAATTGATTAAAGAGTTTTTTAGTGAGTCTATGACTAATAATGATGGTAAAGAAATATCTACAATCGAGATAAAAAAAATATTAGAAAAAATTATTTTTGATGAAGATAAACGCAAGCCTGAAACAGATGATTCTTTAGTTAAGCTTTTATTTAAAGAAGGGTATAAAATAGCAAGAAGAACGGTGTCTAAATATAGAGAACAATTAAATATTCCAGTAGCTAGGCTAAGAAAACAGCTTTAATAAAAATTAATTGCTGTTTAGAGAAACATCACCGATTCTAGTCGTATAATTAATCTTTAGAGCATTGACCTTTCTAAGTTCTTGCTTAACATCGCCTACGATACCCATAGAAGCATCCTTATCAACTTTTAAGGCTGTTGTAAGGAAAGGCCTAAGCTCTTCTCGTTTAGACTCTCTCTCAGAATATATAAATGCTGGAACATCACCAACTTCAGCAAACTTATCATTTAACTGTATTCTAGCTTCTTCTCCAAACTGGTCTTTAAAACCATCATTTGGCTTTCCTAGATAAATATACATAACAAGATCTTTCTTGTCTAGTTTTTCAACTTGATTAGCTGCAGGCAATTCATTCTTAATTTTTAATTCATTATCTCTCATAACGGTCGCAACCATAAAAAAGAATAATAGCATAAAAACTATATCAGGTAATGAAGCCGTGTTTACCGCAGGAAGCTCCCCTTTTTTTTTGTTATTGAACTTAGACATAATAATAATATTTATTGAACCTCAGATAATTTTTGAGGATATTCTAGTTTAATTTGGGTTATATTTTCTTTTAATTTAGCCTTACTTCCTGGCCAATTAACATCTTTATAGTTTTTCTGCATCTCAGTGTATGAGGTTCCAAATAATTCTTCACCTCTTCTATTCCTAAGGAATGTGTAAGCAGCAACTAATTCGTTTTGAACAGAAATATAAGTAGCATAAGTTGTTTCTCTTTCATTCTTTAATGAAATAATTGCCTTATCAGGATTGTCAGATGACTTTGGGTTTGCAGCACCTTTACAGTAGTTGCATTTGTCCTCTCCTGAACCTCCGCCATTATCTAAAAACTTAATGGCAGCTTCTCTTAATTCTTCGAGTTCCATTACTTCATCTTCAACTAAAAGCTGATTTTTACCATTTAATATAACTGTGAAAATATTTTTCTGTTTTATTATAACATCCTCTTCAGATTCTTCTATTGGAGGTAGTTTTCTACTAATACCAGAATCAGTTTCTATAGTTGTTGTTACTAAGAAAAATATTAATAATAAAAATGCAATATCAGCCATTGATCCTGCATTGACTTCAGGGGAAGATCTTTTAGCCATAATTTATTTTTTCATATTTTTTATTCCGAAAAAAACCATAATACATGAAGCCGCTAGTATTAATGCATAAAACATAAATAAACCAGCGCTAATTAATTTTGAACCAGATTCTGAAAGAATATTTCCATCTCGCAATGGAGTTTCTTCACCAGAAGACAAAACAAAATAGCAGATTAAGGCAGTTGCAATAAATATACCAACCACTTTCGAAGTACTTACCAATAAATCCTTATTGGAAGTGATATTTTTTAATGTAAAAAATAAAACAAAAGAAATAATTAATGTTAGAATTGTATAAGCTATATACAATAGAGTTCCTATTTGACCATTATTTCCATTAATAATCAAACCAACCAATAGTATACCTATTATAGATAGGATACCAGCTGTGTAGTATGTTCCTTTATATAAATTCATAATTATTTTTTATTTTTAACTAATAAATCCATAAGAGATATAGAAGCGTTTTCCATATCATTTACAATACTATCAATTTTTGATATAATGTAATTATAAAAAACTTGTAAAATAATAGCAACAACAAGGCCAAAGACTGTAGTAAGAAGTGCTACTTTAATACCACCGGCTACTAATGACGGTTGCATATCTCCAGCAGCTTCAATTTTATCAAAAGCCTGAATCATCCCAATAACAGTACCCATAAATCCAAGCATAGGTGCTAATGCAATAAATAAAGATATCCAAGATACATTCTTTTCTAATTGTCCCATTTGGACTCCGCCGTAAGCGACAATAGCTTTCTCAGCAGATTCTAAATCTTCATCTGCTCTATCTAACCCTTGGTAAAAGATTGAAGCAACTGGGCCAGGAGTATTTCTACAAATTTCTTTCGCTGCATCTAAGCCTCCAGATTTTAATGCATCCTCTACATCATTAGTCAATTTGTCTGAGTTTGATGTAGCTAAATTTAAATATATAATTCTTTCTATAGCTATTGCTAATCCTAATATTAAACAAAGAAGAACAATCCCCATAAAACCAGGGCCTCCTTCGATAAATCTCTTTTTTAGTTCTTGATGAAAGTTTGCGCTAGCAACCTCATCAACAACTGGAGTCTCTTCAACAGCCTCTACTACTGGAGTAGCCTCAACTACACTAGAGTCAGCAACTGCTTCAGTAATTTCTTGAGTTTCATCTTGTAACAGAGAAGTTTTTGCATTTAAGCTAGTTATCATTAACATTGATAAAACTGTAAGGATAGATAATAATCTTTTCATTTTATTTTTTCTTTTAATTTATTTAAGGGTTTAAAGATATAAAAAAAATGCAATTTTAAATAATAAATATTTTATGCAGAGAGGAAGGGATTCGAACCCTCGATACACTTTTGGTGTATACACACTTTCCAGGCGTGCGCCTTCGACCACTCGGCCACCTCTCTAAAATCAAAATTACATTCTCACAAATAAACTGAAAAAAAAACTAATCTTAAAACAAATTATAAGTTATTTTAAGATATCTCTCCGCTTATGCTAAGTTCAAACAAATTCTTAAAATCATTTAAGTTAGTATTTTTAGTTAGTAAAAACATAGATTTACAAATTGCAGATTCAATAGTAATGTCTTTTCCAGATATTAACCCTAAATCAACTAGTCTAATCGAAGATTCATATTGCCCCATTTTAACACTTCCTTTAGGACATTGTGAAACATTAATTACATATTTACCACGTTCAATACAAGATTTAATTTCTTTTAGAAACCATTCTGAGTTTAATACATTTCCAGAGCCGTAAGTTTCAATAATCACTACTTTGGAATAATCATCTGATAAAATATGTTTAACTATTTTTTTAGATATTCCTGGGAAAATTCTCAACAAAGAAACTCTATCATCAAGGGTATCATAAAAAACAGTGTTATTATTTACTGGTTTAAAGACATTGTTATAATTAATCTTTAAATCAACCCCAGACTGTGCAATTTCAGGATAATTAAAACTCGCATATGCCTTAAACTGATCAGAATTTACTTTTGTAGTTCGATTACCTCGATATAACTTATTATTGAAGTACAAACAAACTTCTTTAATTACATTTTCTTGATTATTTGATAATAAAGCACTATCAAAATCATGTACTGATCTTGCTAATTGGATTGAAGTTATTAAATGCTCTTTTGCATCAGTTCTTAAGTCGCCTAATGGTAATTGAGACCCTGTCAGAATAATTGGCTTTGATAAATTTTGAATTAAAAAACTTAACGCTGAGGCTGTATAGCTCATAGTGTCAGTTCCATGTAATATCACAAACCCATCAAAAGAGTTATAATTAGTTTTTATTATTTCAACTAGTTCAATCCAATTATTGATGCAAATATTTGAAGAGTCGATAGGGTTTTTAATAGATATGGTATCAATATGACAGTTTAAAAGTTTAATTTCCTTAACGTTATCTAAAATATTTTCAAAATTAAAAGGTTTCAAATAAGGTTGATTAGCTTCTTTAATCATACCAATTGTCCCCCCGGTATATATTAATAATATTTTTGATTTTGTCATGCTTTGATTTTAAATAATTCAATTGCATTATTTGTGGTAACTTCTATTATTTTCTCTTCAGAAATATCATAAACTTCACTTAGCTTTTTAATAATTATTGATAAATAAGAACTCTCATTTCTTTTGCCTCTAAATGGAGTTGGTGCTAAATATGGAGAGTCTGTCTCAAGAACTAAGTTATCTAATGAAATGTTTTTTAAAAATTTATCGATGTTTCCATTTTTAAAAGTAACAACTCCTCCAATACCTAATTTCATATTAAAAGAAATTGCTTTCAGAGCCTGTTCATAACTACCACTAAAGCAGTGAAATATTCCCCTAAGTTTTTCTGATTTTTCATTTTCTAATACTTCGAAAATTTCATCAAAAGCATTTCTACAATGAATTACTATAGGAAGGTTTAACCTTTTAGCTAATTTTATTTGAAATGCAAATGCTTTTTTTTGAATATCTAATGTTGATTTATCCCAATATAAGTCAATCCCAATTTCTCCAATTGCCACAATAAGTTGATTTTCCAAAACTTTTTCAACATGGTTTAATTCATCTAAATAGTTGCCCTTAACACTACAAGGGTGAAGGCCAGCCATCAAGTGCATAATTTCTGGGTATGCAGTTTTTAGTGCAATCATAGACTCCGTGTGGGACGAGTCTATAGCAGGAAGAAAAAAATTATTTATTTTTAAATCTAATGCACGTTCAATAACCGCGTCAATATCGCCAGCAAATTCTTTTAAATATAAATGAGTGTGAGTGTCCGTAATCATCATTTAGTAAAGATATATATACTTACTAAATAATGTGCAAGTATTTTTACAAGTAGCAAAGCCTCCAGTTATTTATTTTTGATTTATATATCATATATCTTTTACAGAGAGGGGGTAAAAATAAATTAAAGTTCTAAAGAAGCTTTAATTTTATCATTCATTAGAAACTCAACAGGGCTCTCCAATGCTTCCTTGATAGCTACTAAGAAGCCTACACTTTCTCTTCCGTCAATAATTCTATGGTCATAAGAAAGTGCTAAATACATTATTGGACGAATTTCAACTTTACCGTTAATTGCAACAGGTCTTTCGATGATATTATGCATTCCTAAAATGCCACTTTGAGGAGGGTTAAGAATTGGGGTCGAAAGCATGCTTCCAAAAACTCCACCATTTGAAATTGTAAAAGTTCCTCCAGTCATTTCATCAACTGTTATTTTAGAATCTCTCGCTCTAATAGCTAATCTCTTAACCTCAGATTCAACTTCCTTGAAGGACATTTTTTCTGCGTGTCTTATAACTGGAACCATCAATCCTTTGGGGCCAGAAACAGCGATACTTATATCACAATAGTCGTAAGTTATCATTTCTTTACCATCAATCATTGAGTTAACAGCTGGAAATAGCTTTAAGGCTCTCACAACCGCTAAAGTAAAAAATGACATAAAACCTAAGCCAACTGCGTGCTTACTTTTAAATTCTTCTTTATATTTTGATCTTAAATCAAATATTGCAGACATGTCAACTTCATTAAATGTAGTTAGCATAGCTGTTTCGTTTTTTACTGTAACTAATCTTTCGGCAACTTTTCTTCTAAGCATTGAGAGTTTAGTCCTGCTTTCACTTCTGTCATTCTTATTAGATGGAGATCCCATTGACGGCTTAGAGTTTACAGCGTCTTCTTTAGTGACCCTTCCATCTTTACCGGTACCAGTAATATCAGAAATTTCTAAATTATTTTCAGTAATTATTTTTCTAGCTGAAGGACTCGCAATATGTGATTTAGTATTTGATTGTGGTATAGAGGTTTCTTTTTTTACTTCTTTAGCGGTATTTTCAATAACTGTTTTAGGTTTACTATCATTTACTGCACTTGTGTCAATTAAACAAACTACTTGACCTACTTCAACCGCATCACCTTCATCAGCTTTTAAAGTTATCAATCCACTTTCTTCCGCTGGTAGTTCTAATGTAGCTTTGTCACTATCAACCTCAGCTATTACTTGATCTTTTTCAACATAATCTCCATCTGAAACTAGCCAAGTAGCAATCTCTACTTCTGTGATAGATTCTCCAGGAGATGGAACTTTCATTTCTAAAATCATAAATTCACATTTTTATATATATAAATATCTTAATTATTTTTTACTCTTTTGATTATTTTTTTCTTTATCAAAGACATAGTCGATTACTTCTTGATGTCTTCTTTTAAATCTAACAGTACTCCCTGCAGCTGTAGTTCCGTAAGTTCTTCTAGATGCGACTCTGAAATTCCTTGCGTCATCTAAATTCATTAGAATATGCGTATATGCACCCATATTTCTAGGTTCTTCTTGAGCCCAAACAAAATCATCCGCTAAAGAGTATTTTGAAATAATTGACCTGATTAAATTTACCGGTAATGGGAAAAGTTGTTCAACTCTAACAAGCGCAACATCATCTCTTCCTAACCTCTCTTTTTGATCTAATAAATCATAATAAAATTTTCCTGTCACAAAAACTACCGTATTGATTTTTTTTAAATCTACAACAGTATCATCATCAATTAAAGGCTTAAAACTTCCTTTAGTAAACTCATCCACAGTTGACAGAACTTTTGGATGTCTTAACAAACTTTTAGGAGTGAAAATTACTAATGGTTTTCTGAAAGTTGCTTTCATTTGCCTTCTTAAAATATGAAACATATTTGCAGGCGTAGAACAATTTGCGATATAAACATTATCCTTTGCGCATAGCTGCAGGTACCTTTCCATTCTAGCTGAAGAGTGTTCTGCCCCCTGCCCTTCGTACCCATGAGGTAATAACATAACTAAACTATTCTGAGTTTTCCACTTATCTTCTGCTGAAAATAAATACTGATCAATTATAATTTGAGCTCCATTACTGAAATCTCCAAATTGAGCTTCCCAAATTGTTAATGTATTAGGGCTTGCCATAGAATATCCATAATCAAAACCTAATACAGCATATTCGGATAATAATGAATTATAAATACTAAAAACTCCTTGGTCATCACTTATGTTATTATGAAGTACTATCTCTTCCTCGCTATCTTCTACCTTAACCACTCCATGTCTGTGAGAAAAAGTCCCTCTTTCAACATCTTGACCTGATATTCTAACATTAAATCCTTCCTCAAGCAAAGATCCATAAGCTAGATGTTCTGCCATTGACCAGTCTAGCTTGTCTTGTTCAAACATAACTGATCTACTATTTATTAATTTTTTTATTTTATTAATAAACTTTTTTTCTTTAGGAAGTTTTGAAAGCACATTAACAATCTTTTCCATTTTTAATCTTGGATAAGTTGTGTCAATTACTTCCATCATCTTATTTTGATTAGCTTTCTCAAAATTCACCCACTCAGAACTCATGAATTCGGTTACGACTGTTTGATTGTCTTTTTTTGAGTCTTCTAAATAGTCGTTTAAATTAGCTTTATAATCGTGTTCAAGGGTTTTGGTATAATTTGAATCTATAATCCCTTCACTTATAAGTTTGTTAGTGTATATTTCTTTAGGATTTAGATGTTTTGATATGGCTTTATATAATTTTGGTTGAGTAAATCTAGGCTCATCCCCTTCATTGTGACCATATTTTCTATAGCCGAGCAAATCAATAAAAACATCTTTTTTAAATTTCATTCTAAAGTCTAAAGCAAATGATACGGCATGGACTACAGCTTCAACATCATCAGAATTCACATGCATAACTGGTGATAAAGTGACTTTGGCAACATCTGTACAATAAGTACTTGACCTCCCATCTAGATAGTTTGTAGTAAAACCTATTTGATTATTTACTACAATATGTATAGTGCCATCGGTTTTATAACCTTCTAGATTAGCCATTTGAACTAGTTCATAAGCAATACCTTGTCCAGAAATTGCAGCATCCCCATGGACTATTATTGGTAGTACTTTCTCGAAATTATTAATATGATAATTATCTTGCTTTGCCCTAACAATACCTTCTACTATAGAGCCCACAGTTTCTAAGTGAGATGGATTAGGTGCTATATTAATATTTACCTTTTTTCCTGAATCAGTTTCTCTATGACTTGTCCAACCTAAGTGATATTTTACATCGCCATCAAACACTTCTTCTTCATAATCTTTACCTTCAAATTCACTAAATATTGCTTTGGGTGATTTACCAAATATATTTGTAAGAGTATTAAGTCTACCTCTATGTGACATACCCATTACAAACTCTTCAACCCCTAAGTTTGCTGCACTTTCAAGTAGTGTATCTAAAGCAGGAATTAAAGATTCTCCCCCCTCAAGTGAAAATCTTTTTTGACCAACATATTTGGTGTGTAAAAAATTTTCAAATGAAACAGCTTGAACTAATTTTTTTAATATGTGTTTTTTTTGATCTACGCTAAAAACTGGATGGTTGTCATTTTTATTTAACCAGCCTTGAATCCATTTCTTTTTTTCTGGGTTTCTAATATACATGTATTCAACACCAGTAGCATCACAGTAAATAGCTTCTAAGTGTTGAATAATTATTTTTAAAGGCTGTGGGCCTAAACCTAAAATATCACCAGCATTAAAAGTGTTATTCAAATCACTTTCATTTAAATCAAAATTTTCAATATCAAGATTAGGCAGGTAATTTCTTCGGTCTCTAACAGGGTTAGTTTTAGTAAATAAATGACCACTACCTCGGTACGCATCAATTAAATTGATAACGTTAAATTCTTTTTTTACATGTTGAGGTATTTGATTTGTTACTCCATCAACTATTTCTTCAATAAAGTTATTGTTACTTCCAAAATCATAGCCTTGAAAAAAAGCTCTCCAACTTGGCTCTAAGGAATCTGGATTTTCCAGATATTGATCATATAAATCAGCAAAATAACCGGAGTGTGCAGCATTTAAAAAAGAAAAATTATCCATATTTTTTTTGAAGTATTTTCTTAGCAACAAAGTTAATCAAAAAAATAAATATTTACTAAATAAGCTACTCAAAATTAAGAAATAGATTTTATATTTTTCTATCCATTAATGAATTTCCAAATTCTTGTAATAATTTCTTTTTTTCTTTTGAAATGTCTAAAGAATCTAGAATTTGAAAAGCAGAATTTGTATACTTTTTTATTTCATTAATAGTAAAATCAACTGAACCACTCTCTTTAAATAAAAGTTTTGATTGATCTATTTTGACTTGAGAATTATTATCATTAGAATATAATCTCAGTAATTGATTCTTTTTTTCTTCAGGTAAAAATTCTATTGCTTTTAAATAAAGGTAAGTCTTCTTGTTTTCTAGAATATCACCACCTATTTTTTTTCCAAATTTTGATTCATCTCCGAAAGCATCCAAGTAGTCATCTTGAAGTTGAAATGCAATGCCTAAGTATTTACCAAAATCATATATTTTATTTTGATCCTGCTTATTTGCTTGAGCAATTATAGCTCCCATTTTCATAGAGGCACCTAAAAGAACAGCTGTTTTGTACGTAATCATTTTTAAATAATCCTCTACCTTAACATCATCCCTTGTTTCAAAATCTACATCATATTGCTGTCCTTCACAAACTTCGATTGCCGTCTTGCTAAAAAGCTTAGCTAAATCCACAAAAACTTTGCCCTCATAGTTTTCAAAAAGCTGATAAGCTTGAATCAGCATTACATCTCCAGATAATATACCTGTACTAATATTCCATTTTTTATGCACAGTTTGATTACCTCTTCTCAAGTCTGCTGAATCCATAATATCATCATGGACTAGGGAGAAATTATGAAAAACTTCAACAGCTAACGCAGCGTCTAAACCAGGCTTGTAGTTATCACAAAAAATATCAGCCGCCATTAAAGTTAGAATAGGGCGAAGTCTTTTCCCTTTTAGAGTTAAAATATAGGATACTGGGTCGTATAGATTTAAAGGCTCCTTATCTCTTGGGAATCTTTTTAGATAATCTACAAAAACTTCTCGATATTGACTAACTGTAAGCATCATGCAAAAATAATGTATTTAATTACATGAGTAAATTATATTATCAAAAAACCTAAAAAACTTTTGTAGTATATAAAGTTTCCTTATATATTTGCACCCCAACTTAGATAAATATGAAAAAAGGATTCGTATTAATAGTTTTTTACTTTGTAGGATTAGTAAATGTATATAGTCAACTACATGAAATTCAAATAGAAATAGAAAACATTAAAAATAGCGGAACAGCTTATATCGCTATCTACAATGGTTCAAAATCATTTGAAAAAGATAATGGAAAAAAAAGTGCAGATAAACAAATGTACATAAAAAGTATAGTTGAAAAAGTTAATACTGAAAGGTTCATAAAAAGAATAGAAATAGAAGAAGGGGTATATGCTATAAGTTTATTTATAGATTCTAACGGAAATAAAAAACTAGATAAAAATTTAATTGGAATTCCGACCGAACAATATGGGTTTTCAAATAATGCAGTTGGATTCCTAGGGAAACCAACATTTAAAAATGCATCTTTTAAATTAATAAAAGACTCCAAACAAATAATTATATTAAAATGAAGGATAAAATAATTAATAAAGCAACAGATCTTTTTTTAAGTCTTGGTTTCAAAAGCGTAACCATGGATGATATTGCCAATGACTTAGGTATTTCGAAGAAAACTATCTACACTTATTTCGAAAACAAAACATGTTTAGTTGAAGAGATAACTACACGTCTATTTAAAAAAATTACAGATGGTTTAAATGAAATTAAAATAAAGTCATTAGATCCAATTACTGAACTTCATGATATAAAAATATTTTTAATGAATTCTCTAAAAGGGGAAAAAACATCACCTTATTATCAGTTGCAAAAATATTATCCATCAATTCATAAAGAGCTTAAAAAAAAGAAATTTGAATTTATATTGGAATCCACTAAAAAAAGTTTAGAAAAGGGAGTTGAACTTGGAATATATAGAAAAAAAATAAATGTAGAATTTATTTCAAGGTTATATTTTAATGGAATTATAGGTATAAGAGATCTTCAAATATTTCCCACAGAAACATTTAAGCCAGTTATTTTAATGGAAAACTATTCAGAATATCATCTTCGAGCTATTGTTACCAGACTAGGGTTAAAAAAATTAGAGAAATTTTTATCAAATCAAACAAAAGTATAATATGAAAAATATCCTGTTCTTTTTTATAATTGTGTATAATTTCGGCTATTCTCAGACTGATAAAATGAATTTAAGTTTAGAGGAAGCAATTAATTATGCGCAAATTAATAATGCAACTTTAAAATCTGCCGACCTTCAAATCAAAGCAGCGGAGGCAATTAAATGGGAAACAATTTCCGTTGGATTGCCAAAAATAAATGCTAGTATAAATTACAGTAATTGGATAAAACAACAAGTATCATTAATACCTGCTGCTGCATTTGATAACACACAAAACATTGTAGATGTTGTTAATAATTATTTTAATGTGAATCAAAATAATAACAACATTAATCAGGCAGAGGGTTTAATTCCACTAAAGTTTGGCACAAAACAGTCAGTTGAAGGAAGCGTCAGCTTAACACAATTAGTGTTTGATGGTTCTTATTTTGTAGGATTAAAATCCGTACAGATTTATGTTGATATTGAAGAAGGAATAAGGAATAAAACATCTATTGAGTTGCGAAAAAGCACCATTGAATCTTACAGTAACGTATTATTAGCTAAAGAGAGTGTTCGTATTATAAATGAAAACATAAAAATAGTAAAGAAAACACTAAATGAAGTAATAAAAATATACGAAAATGGCCTTACTGAAGAAGAAAACATAGAGCAGTTACAAATTACATTATCAAGCTTACAAAGCAATTTAAAAAATGGGGTTTTACAACATAAATTGGCTTCGCAGCTATTAAACCTTATTCTAGGATTAGAAATTAATCAAAAAGTAACCTTAACTGAAAATTTTGATGATTTAATAAACAAAAATATAGATCTATCAGTAGTTTCAAAAAATAGTAATATTAAAAAATCTGCAAATTATATTATTAAACAAAATGACAAAACATCTAAAGAATTACTAGTTTTTTATGAAAAGACAAAGCTATTACCAACATTAAAAGCTTTTATAAATGCAGGTTATTCAGGATATTCAGATGAATTTAATTTTACTGATAAATCTCAAAAATGGTACGGTTCAACAATTTTTGGACTTAAAATGGATATTCCTATTTTAAGCTCAGGAGAGCAGTTATCTAAAATAACAAGGGCAAAAATCAACTTAGAAAAAGCAATTTTACAATTAGACGAATTTGAAAAAAAATTAAGTATTGAAGTTAATCTCGCTAAAGGGAATTATCAATTTGCAATAGAAGACTATTACAATAAAAAGAGAAATCTTGAATTGGCTGAAAGAATTGAGAAAAAAAATCAAATTAAGTTTACAGAAGGAATAGCTTCTAGTTTTGATTTAAGAGATGCTCAAACTCAACTTTACAAATCACAACAAAGCTATTTATTATCTATGTTGAATATAATAAATTCAAAGGCTAAATTAGAATCATTAACATCTGAAAACAATCAAAATTAATTTAATTATGAAAAAAATATTTATAATAATCAGTTCTTTAATTTTCTCTTGTCAAAGTGAAAACAAATCTATTGAAGAAGTAATTAAATCTAATGATATTGATTTAATCAAACTAAAAAGAGAGGAAATCACGAAAAAGCAACAAATTCTTTATAAAGAAATCAATTTAATTGACGTAAAACTTGATGAGTTAGAAAATAATTCAAAGTACCCTATTGTTTCAACTGTTAGTATAATAGGTGAAACCTTTAAGCATTACGTGGAGTTACAAGGGGACGTAAAGTCTGATAAAATCATTTCTATATATCCTGAGTTTTCAGGAATTATAAATAAAATTTATGTAAGAAGTGGTCAAAATGTTAAAGAAGGGCAGGTTTTAGCTACAATAGATGATGGTGGTTTAAAGCAACAGCTGTCGCAACTTGAAATCACATATAATTTGGCCAAGACTACATATGAAAGACAAGAGAGGTTGTGGAATCAGAAAATTGGAAGTGAGATTCAATATTTAGAATCTAAATCAATGTTTGAAGCTCAAAATAAGGCTATTGAGCAATTGAATAAGCAATTAGACAAAACAATAATTAAAGCTCCTTTTCAGGGAGTAATAGATAACGTAATTGCTAAGGAGGGAGAGGTTGTGTATCCTGCACGATCAAATTTAATGTTATTAGTAAATATGGATGAGATGTTTATAGAGTCTAATGTCCCAGAGAATTATATTAATTCAATTACGGTAGGGAAAGACATTACAATAGAAGCTCCGATGCTTAACATTACATTAAAATCTAAAATTAGATTAGTAGCTAACTTTATAAATCCCTTGAATAGAACTTATAGAATTGAAGCTGACATTCCAGAAAATAATTATAAAATAAAACCTAATCTAAACGTAAAAATAAAGGTAAATGATTACACGAATGAAGAAGCTGTTTTAATAAAGTTGAACTACATTAATATTGACGGAAATAATGATGAATACGTTTATAAAATAATAAAAAAAGAAGGAAAAACTTATGCTTCAAAAACTGTAATTCAGACTGGTAAAAATAATGGAAACTATGTTGAAGTCATAAAGGGGCTAAGTATTAATGATGAGGTCGTAAGTGAAGGGGCAAGAAAATTAACTAATAATAGTGTTGTAAAGATAATTAATAACTAAATCTAAGAAATTGAAAAATAATCTAGAAAAAGAATTTAAACCATCTTCATGGGCTATTAATAATAGTGTAACTATTTATGTTTTAATGGCTCTAATACTATTCTTAGGAGTTAGTTCTTATTTTAATATGCCAAGGGAGGATTATCCTGAAATAAAAGAAAATATAGTTTTTGTAAGCTCAATTTATCCAGGCAATACATCAGAAGATGTAGAAAAATTAATCACCGAGCCGTTAGAAGACAAATTGAAATCTCTTAATAATATTGAAAAAATTAGCTCTTCCTCGCAAGAGAATTTTTCAATTATAATTATAGAGTTTAATGATGAAATAAGTTTTTTAGAAGCAAAGCTTAAGGTAAAGGATGAGATTGAGGCGGCTACAGCTACTGAAGATTGGCCAATGTTTAATAATGTAAAAGTAGACCCAAGTGTTTTTAATTTAACTTTTACAGAAGAAATGCCAATCTTAAATGTTAATATATCTGGTGATTACACTACGGATAAACTAAAGCAATATTCTGAAATACTACAAAAAGAAATAGAGGGGCTAAGTGAAATTAAAAAGGTAGATATTAGAGGGGCTTTAGACAAAGAGGTGGAGGTTGCTGTAGATATTTACAAGATGATGGCGGCAAAAGTCAGCTTCTATGATGTTATAGGTTCAATACAAAATGGTAACATATCTATCTCTGCTGGAAATCTAAGAGAAAGTGGGCAAAGGAAAACACTAAGAATAATTGGAGAGATTAGCTCTCCAGTAGATTTAGAAAACTTTGTCGTAAAATCTGAATTTAATAGCCCTGTTTTATTGAAAGATATAGCTACTGTAAGTTTTAAAGAAAAAGAGACTACTACGTTCGCAAGAGAAGATGGAGAAGCTGTTGTAATGTTAGACGTTAAAAAAAGGTCTGGACAAAACATGATTGAAGCTGCTGCTAAAACACGTAATATCGTTGATATAATTATAAAAGATGTATTTCCTAAAAATTTAAAAATTAGCATAACTAATGATCAGTCAGAATTGACAGAAAATCAAGTAATTGATTTAGTAAATAGTATAATTTTTGGAATAATATTAGTGGTAACTGTTCTTCTGTTTTTTCTAGGTTTTAAAAATGCGTTATTTGTTGGATTTGCTATACCCATGTCAATGTTTATGTCATTATTTATATTAGACACACTAGGGTTTACATTAAATACAATGATACTGTTTGGTCTGATTATGGGACTAGGAATGCTAGTAGATAACGGAATAGTAGTAGTTGAAAATGTTTATAGGCTAATGGAGAAGGAAGGGCTAAATAGAATTGAAGCTACAAAAAAAGGAATATCAGAAATTGCATTTCCAATAATAATATCTACAGCTACAACAATAGCTGCATTTATACCTTTAGGATTATGGCCAGGAAGAATTGGAAAGTTTATGGTCTTTTTTCCAATAACACTATCGGTAGTATTAGGATCATCATTATTTGTAGCAATCTTTTTTAATTCTGTGTTAGTTTCAAAAATGATGAAGATTGAAGACTCAAATATGCCTTTGAAAAGAATTATCAAGATTACTAGTGTATTATCAATTTTTGGGGTCTCTTTTTTAAGTTACGGACTCTATGATTGGGATTCTGGAGCAACCTACAGGTTCGTTGGTGCTATACAAATATTTATAGCAATAAATTTTTGGATATACAGATTATTTTTAAGAAAAGCAGCAAATAATTTTCAACAGAAATTATTGCCAAAAATTGACGCTATATATGAAAAAGTATTAAAAAAAATACTAAGAGGTAAACGAACGTATTTGATTATTTTATCCACTACTCTATTATTAGTACTAGCTTTTATAGGGTTCGGAAAATCAATTGAATCGCAGAGAACAAGTATAGAGTTTTTTCCATCTGAAGACCCTAGGCAAATTATGATTTATATTGAATATCCAGAGGGTACTGATATTGATAAAACAAATGTAATAGCAAAAAAAATTGAAAAGGAAGTTTACAAAATAATAGATTCCGACAAATATAATGATGATTTAGGATATAATTTCATGGTAGAAAGTACTGTTTCTCAAGTGGGAGAAGGTTCAGAAAATCCTGAAACTGAACTTGGAATGGCATCAGAAATGCCCAATAGAGCTAAAATCACATTAACTTTAAGAGATTTTAAGTATAGAAATGGAGTTAGCTCAAGGATGCTTAGAAAAGAAATACAAGACGCCCTTAAAGACAAATATCCAGGGGTGTCGATAGCTGTAGAAAAAAACCAATCCGGCCCTCCAGTTGGGTATCCAATTAATATAGAATTAACTGGTGATGATTATTCTTTACTTATCGAAAAAGCAGAAGAAATTACTGAGTTTATTAATAAAAGAAATATTTTAGGAATTGAAGAGTTGAAAATTGATGTAAACAAATCAAGAGCTATTAATTTAATTAATGTAGATCGAATTAAAGCTGGTGAGCTAGGGATAAGTACTGGTCAAATAGGACAACAATTGCGTACGGCATTGTTTGGATCTAAAGTGGGTGTTTACAAATATGATGGGGAGGATTATGATATAAATATTAGATTTAACAATAGAGATAGATATTCAGAAACATCTCTATATGATCAAAACTTGACATTTAAAGATCCTTCTGATGGAAAAACTAAAGAGGTGCCAATTTCTTCGATTACAAGTAAATCGTTAACCACAACTTTTAGTGAAATAAAACATAAAAATTTCAAAAGAATCGTCACAATCTATTCAGGATTATCTTCTGGGTATACGGATGCTGGAGCAATTGTTTCTCAAATTGAAAATGAAATGTCAAATTTTCAAAAAGGGCTAAGTAATGTAAATATAGATTACACAGGCCAAATTGAAGAACAAAATAAAAATGGAAAATTCTTATTATCTGCTTTTTTCACAGGCCTTGGTCTAATATTTTTATTACTTATCTATCAGTTTAATTCAATAAGCAAGCCAACAATTATTATGATTGCTATTTTTTTAAGTTTGATTGGTGTTTTTGGTCACCTTGTTTTAAGTGGCAATCCTTTTGTTATAATGATGACTATGATGGGGATCATTGCTCTTTCAGGGATAGTTGTAAATAATGGAGTTGTCCTACTAGATTATTCTGAAATTCTGTTGGCAAGAAAAAAAGCAAATCCAAAGAACACTAAGAGTGATATAGAATTAAAATTCGAATCTATAGTCGAGTCTTGTAAATCAAGACTAAGACCAGTATTATTAACAGCAATCACTACAATTTTAGGTTTAATACCACTAGCAATTGGGTTTAATATTAACTTTTACACATTGTTTAGTGATTTCAATCCAAACATTTACATGGGTGGAGATAATTTTGTTTTCTGGGGTCCTCTAGCTAAAACTGTTATTGCAGGTTTAGTCGTTGCTACTTTTTTAACTCTATTTGTTGTCCCATCATTATTTTTAATGATTGAGAAATTTAAATTGTGGATAAGAATAAAATATAAGTAATATCTTATTAAATTTGTAATTATAACAATAAGGCTATGTATAGAACTCACAATTGTGGAGAATTAAGAATCACAGATTTAGGAAAACAAGTAACTCTATCTGGTTGGGTACAAAAATCTCGAGATAAAGGGTTTATGGTTTGGGTGGATCTTAGAGATCGCTATGGAATATCTCAATTAATATTTGACGAAGAAAGAACAACAAAAGAGATTTTACAAAATGCTAAGGCTCTAGGAAGAGAATTCGTAATTCAAGTGACTGGCGAGGTAATTGAAAGGAGTTCTAAAAATTCAAATATTGTAACTGGTGAAATAGAAATTTTAGTGTCTGATTTAAAGATACTTAATAAGTCTAAAGTACCACCTTTCACTATTGAAGACAATACTGATGGAGGCGAAGAGTTAAGAATGCAGTATAGATATCTTGATATAAGAAGAAATACAATAAAAAATAAATTAATTTTAAGACATAAAGTAACACAAGAGGTTAGAAGTTATTTGTCATCTAGTGATTTTATTGAAGTAGAAACACCATATTTAATTAAATCAACCCCTGAGGGAGCGAGAGATTTCGTTGTTCCATCTAGAATGAATGGAGGTGAATTTTATGCTTTACCTCAATCTCCTCAGACTTTTAAACAGTTGTTAATGGTTGGTGGATTAGATAAGTATTTTCAGATTGTGAAATGTTTTAGGGATGAGGATCTAAGAGCTGATAGACAGCCTGAATTTACACAAATTGATTGTGAAATGTCTTTCATAAATCAAGAAGGAATCTTAAATACTTTTGAAGGTTTAGTGAAACATTTAATAAAAAAAGTGCGAAATATTGATGTTTCAAGTTTTCCAAGAATCAGCTATGATGAAGCTATGCGAAAATATGGGTGTGATAAACCTGACATAAGATTTGGAATGGAATTCGGGAACCTTAATGATGTTGCCAAACATAAAGATTTTAATGTTTTTAATAATTCAGAAGAAATTATAGGCATTGCAGTCCCAGGAGGTAATTCATTTTCAAGAAAAGATATCGACAAGTATATTGATTGGATTAAAAGACCACAGATCGGAGCTTCAGGAATGATTTATGTCAAATGTAATGAAGACGGTACATTTAAATCTTCAGTGGATAAATTTTATAGTCAAGAAGATCTAATTAACTGGGTTAATATAACAGAAGCAAAAAAAGGGGATATAGTGTTTATCTTGTATGGAGACTCAAATAAAGTTAGAGCTCAATTAAGCGCTTTAAGATTACATGTTGCAGAAAATTTAGGACTTAGAAACCCTAATGAATTTGCGCCATTATGGGTTACTGATTTTCCTCTTCTTGAATGGGATGAAGATTCTAACAAATATCACGCAATGCACCATCCATTTACATCTCCTAAGCTAGATCAACTTGAATTACTTGAAACCAATCCTGGTGATGTAAAAGCAAATGCATATGATTTAGTATTGAATGGTAATGAAATTGGTGGCGGTTCAATTAGAATTCACGACAAAAAAATACAAGCATTAATGCTCAAACACCTTGGTTTTTCAGAAGAAGATGCAATTGAACAGTTTGGATTTTTAATGAACGCTTTTGAATATGGGGCACCACCACACGGAGGTATTGCATTTGGTCTTGATAGATTAGTAGCAATATTAGGTGGGCAAGAATCCATCAGAGATTTTATTGCATTTCCAAAAAACAACTCAGGTAGAGACGTAATGATTAACTCACCTTCTAAACTTGACTCAAAACAATTAGATGAACTGAATCTAAATGTTAACTTATAACAGGACATGAAAAAACTAATTATAAGTACAACCATTATTAGTTTGTTCCTGATTTTTTTTGGACTTCTGTTTAAAAGTATTAATGTTGATTTCGAATTTCTTAATCATAACATTAATTTTCAAATCAAAAGTGATCAAGTAATAGGGTCTGGTGTGGTAATTTTATTTTTTATTGTATTTCCAGTTTTTTCTTATTACCGTTGGAAAGATAAAGATGTAAGAGATTACATGCTTACCCAAGAAAATGTTGATAAAATGAATAAAACTAAAAAAAGAAATTAGCTTCTTTTATTTTTGAAAAATTCATTCAACATTATCTCTGTTTGATTAGCTAATACACCGCTTTCTATTTTAGTTTTTGGATGAATTTTTGACCTAAGGTTATTGGGATTGTTTTTTTTATCCACAGCTGAATATACTACCCTTGATATTTGACTCCAATATAATGCTCCATAACACATTGCACATGGCTCAAGAGTGACATAAAGAGTGCATTCGTGTAAGAATTTACTTCCTAAAAAACTTGATGCTGCAGTTATTGCTAATATTTCTGCATGTGCGGTAACATCACAAAGTGTTTCAGTCAAATTATGGGCTCTTGCAATAATTTTATTATCTATTACAATTACAGCTCCAACTGGAACCTCGCCTTTATTTAAGCCAGATTTGGCCTCTTCAATAGCTTTCTGCATAAAATAATTGGAGTCGTAATTTAAAAGCATTTAATGTGTTAATTAATTATTAGTTTGTGATTATACTTCACACCATTGTTCTTTAAGTTTAATATATAAACCCCTGAACTAATATTTTGTAAATTAACATTGATTTTATTTTCAAAATTATAATTCCCTTCAAAAACTACCCTGCCGTTTAAATCAATTAGCTTAACAGTTGTATCCCCATCAATAAACTGAGATACAATATTAACTGATCCGTTAGCTGGGTTAGGGTAAACTCTTGTCATACTTTCGACATTATTAACACTTAAGACTTCACAGTTCTCTAAGGTTGGATCTTCTTCTGGTGGTAAATTAAAATCTTCAATTTGATCAGTTCGGTCTCCACTATTTCCTTGAGATGCATTGTACCCAAGCCCTCTATTTGCAAAAACTTCCCATATAAGGCATTGATCCTGCCCGCCTGTAGTAGCCATATCTGCAGCCAATATTGCATCCCTACCATCTATAAATCCAGGACTACAAGGTTGAAGTTTTAAGCCATCTAAGACTAACTGCATTACCTTGTTATTCCCTCCTGTTCCATTAAACATATCTGAGTCAAACCCATATTTATCTACATATGCCCATGTTAAATCCCAAAGCATTGTAGCAAATACAAACCCAACACCATGAGGTTGACTAATGGTTGATTCGTTATTTGAATCCCCATAAGTATAGTTATTAATCGAAAAATCTGTAGTATATGGAGCATTCCTAATACCGTTCCCGTCAGCAGGTCTTGCTGAAGCAAAATTGCCAATACCTCTAGGGTCAATAGCAGTATCTCCTTCTTCAATTGTTATCATAAGTCCAAACCAATCAGACCAACCTTCTCCCATTTGTTCGGCATTATTCAAACATCCTGAAGCGCTAGCTCCACCAGTTAACCTTCCTGAAATGCCATGCCCATACTCATGAGCAACAATACCATTGTCAAAGCTACCGTCTAAGTTATATGTATCTAATAATAAAGAGGCACTAATAGTTTCTCCTAACAGAAGTTCCTCTATTAATGCTTCACCAACTTCTTGACTAACCATAACAGATGGAGGAGTATTACTTGCGTCATCAGCACCCTCTCCCATACTAATAGGGTCTCCAGAGACATTGTTTACCATAATAACTCCTACAGCCCCTTGAGCTTGAGCAGCTAAAATTTTAAACCCAAATTCACACGTACCTCTTCTAATAACTGCGATTTTTCCAGCAATTTCACTACCGTTTGTAATACTCTGACACGCATCGTAACTATCTCCTCCAATTATTGGTTCATCAGTTACTAATGCTAAATCTGCAGTTAAAGGATCTTCACTTGGTAAATCATTTCCAAACCCAGCTGGTCTTGCAGAGTATGCGCCAGCCATAGTTCCATTATTAATTAATAATGGTTCTCCAGAAGGTCCATTCCATAAGTACATCGTCATTGATGGATTGCCTCCGTCAGGTGGAGTTCCAAAGCTTGCATTATTCATTCCCTCACCATCTTGACCGTCAGCTAAAACTGAATCTCCACTTCCCCAAGGGGTACTAGCATTTCCGTAATTATTTTCTTGAAAATTTCCGCTTTCCTCATCAAAACCATATTGATACCATATGTCATGCATCATATTGTTCATATAAAATAAATTAGTTAAAGAAGCATCTTGATAACCTATTGGTTGTTGTTCAAAATTTAGTTCAAAATCGAAATTTAGTGCAGAAGTTCCTTCAGGTGAGTACCCTTCCCCTCCTAATCCATCAACGTCTTCTCTAGCCCAAACATTATTTCCTCTAGTTATAGTATACTCAGCTCCATCGCTCCCGTCTGTATCATGCCAACCAAAAGGAGATGCTATGTCATTGGATGGTTCATATAAAAGTTGTCTTGGACCGTGGATTGGACTTTCAGTTGGTAATGAAAAAACATTATATGATGATCCGTCTGAAAGGATTGATTTCGTTTCAGTTTCTTGAATATAGTTTTTTAAATTATTTGTTAAATTGTGATCTAAATCAAAACTACAGTTTATAATCCAATCAGATTTATTAAGAATCGTTCCATCTAAAGCATCAACTCTAACGCTATACCAAAACTTTCCATCTATGGTGTGAATACTTAAATCCCAAACTAGATTAATAGAGTTTTCGCTATTGTTGAAATAAGCTAAATCAACAGGAATATCGTGTTGTGAAACTCCACCTGAACTAAAAACAAAACTATTGAATTCTGAACTGGTTTCTTTTAAATTGGTAACATCACCCAAGTCATAGTAATTTATCACATTAAGAATAGCTTCCTGTGGGCTTATAATTGGAGTACTAGTACTAATTTTTTCTGTGATATTTTTTAAAAAATTATTTGTGTAGTAAAACACCTCATTATCTTTTATGGAAATTGTAGAAATTGCATTATGAATCTTTATTCCGTTATGCATCTGATTAATGTATGCAATTTTCATATTCATGCTTTCTGAATCAATTTCGTTATTGATACTAAACTCATCTACATCAGAATCTGTTAACAAATACCTAGACTTAGTATCTTGTAAATACTGCTCGATTATTGTTGTTGATTGATTTTGAGAAAAAGTGGAAAAAGAAATTAAAAGGAAAAAAAAGAGATTCTGCATATTCTTATTTTAGATGAATTAATTGAGGTTTCAATTATCTGGTTAAATTACTTAAAAAAATTAAAATAGTTATGTGTAAAATAGTTTTTTATTCTACTAACTCTAGTTGATAATTATTTTCATAAATTTAATTATGCTATTTTTGTAATCACTCCTTCAGCACCCTTAATACTGCTAATGGATAGCTAAGTAATAGAGTTCATTCAAGATAAATATTTAATAAAATGTCCTTAAAGTTTTTAGATAAAGTCGATAGTGTTAATGATCTAAGAAAACTTCCTGAAGTTGACTTATATGAATTAGCTGAAGATCTTAGAGAGTTTATAATCGATGTTGTTTCTAAAAAAGAAGGGCATTTAGGTTCAAGTTTGGGGACAATTGAATTAACAATTGCTCTTCACTATGTATTTAACACTCCAAATGATAAATTAGTTTGGGATGTTGGTCATCAGGCCTACGGTCATAAAATATTAACCGGTAGAAAAAATAGTTTTCATACTAACAGAGAATTTGGTGGGATTAGTGGTTTTCCAGAAATAAATGAAAGTGAATTTGATAGTTTTGGAGTAGGTCATTCTTCTACATCAATATCAGCAGCTCTTGGGATGAGCTTAGCTTCAAGTGTCAAAAAAGAATTTGACAGACAACATATAGCAGTCATAGGAGATGCATCAATTGCAAGCGGAATGGCCTTTGAAGGATTAAACCATGCCGGGAACACTGACTCTAACTTAATCGTTATTTTAAATGATAATTCAATTGGTATAGACCCTAGCGTTGGTGCTCTTAAAAATTATCTAAGTTCAGTAAGTTTAGATAGTGATAAAACTGATAATATATTTGAATCTTTAAATTTTGAATACTTCGGTCCTGTTGATGGACATAATATTTCGGGTTTGATAGAAATGTTTAATAAGGTGAAAATTAAAAAAGGTCCTAAACTAATTCATGTAATAACCAAAAAAGGAAAAGGTTTAAAACTGGCAGAAGAAGATCAAATCAAATATCATGCTCCTGGAAAATTTAATAATAAAACCGGAGTTATTATTAAAAATGAAAACGGGAAAATACCTCCGAAATTTCAGGATGTTTTCGGTTTAACAATATTAGATTTAGCAAAGAAAAATAAAAAAATTATTGCTATAACTCCAGCAATGCCAACTGGTAGTTCATTAAAATATATAATAAAAGAGATTCCAGAAAGAGCCTTTGATGTTGGTATAGCCGAGCAGCATGCAGTAACATTAGCAGCTGGACTTGCATCCCAGGGATTAATTCCTTTTTGTGTGATCTATTCAACTTTTTTACAAAGGGCATATGACCAAATTATTCATGATGTTGCAATACAAAAATTACCAGTAGTTTTTTGCGTTGATAGAGCAGGGTTGGTTGGTAATGATGGAGCCACTCACCATGGAGTCTTTGATATTGCTTACTTGAGGTGTATACCAAACATGATGATTTTCGCACCTAGAAATGAATTAGAATTAAGAAACATTTTATATACCGCTCAACTAAAGCTTGAAGGTCCGATTGCTATTCGGTATCCTAGAGGAAGAGGTTTAATTTTGGATTGGGAAAAAGATTATAGCAAAATAAATATTGGTGAGGGTGAGTTAATTCATAATGGGGAGTTATTAACTATTTTATGTATTGGCACAATAATTAATAATGTTATAGATGTTGCTAAAGAATTAAATTTAAGTTTATATGATATGAGGTTTGTAAAACCTATGGATTTAAATATTTTACATAAAGTATGTCAAAGTGGTGATAAAATAATAACTATTGAAGATGGAGTTATAGCCGGAGGTTTTGGTAGTGCTATTTTAGAGTTTATGGCTGACAATAATTACACTAATAACATCAAGCTTTTAGGAATTCCAGACAAATTCATTAAACATGGGGCAACGAACAAGCTGAAAGAATCAATTGGACTTGATAGTATAGGTTTAAAAAAAGAAATTGAAAAGTTTAAAAATGATTCCCACTAATTTTTTTATAAGTCATTACTGCCTGAGTGTCTGACATTGATGAAATATAATGGCACACGCCTATTAGTCTATTATAAAGATTCGCCCCTCTTAAATTGAATTTTTGAGGCAGCAATTTCAAAATTAATTTATCATAGCTACTAGCGTTACCATTTTCACTGTTATTTAAAGAGATAATAAATATGTCTAACAATTTATTTATAATATTATATCCAGCAATTTCTTTTTCAACCACATCTCTTGATTGATAAATATTAGTTACACTAAGCTTGATTATATCATTAATTTGTGCAGAAAATTTACTTTTATCTAATAAAGCAGAGGTGAAAACACCTTGTAAAATAGCTTCTTCGTTGGCGATAAAAATTTCAACAACTTCATTAATTAATGTGTTAATAGCTAATGCCCTTAAGTAACTTACCCTGTCTTGTTTATTTGTAAGTGAATTATACTTACTGGTATTAATGCTATCTCTAACAAGATTGATTAAATATTCAAGAGCGAATTCTTCTTCAATAAGACCTAAGTTGATACCGTCTTCAAAATCTATAATAGTATAACAAATGTCATCTGCAGCCTCAACTAGGTAGGCTAAAGGATGTCTTATTGTTTTTTTATTTATAATCAATCCTAACTCATTAAAAACATCATTAAATATTTGCAATTCACTTTGAAAAATACCAAATTTTTTATCGCAAACATTATTTGTCGGCCTGATAGGTAAAGATTCTTTTGGGTATTTAATAAATGCTCCAAGAGTTGCATAACTTAACCTTAAACCACCTTCCCTTCCAATTCTGGACTGAGTAAGTATTTTAAATCCGTTAGCGTTACCCTCGTAGTCGCATAAATCTTGATATTCTTTTTTTGTTAAATCTTCTAAAAATTTACTTCCATTACCTTTTCTAAAATATTGTCCAATCGATTTCTCACCACTATGGCCAAAAGGTGGGTTTCCTATGTCATGTGCCAACGATGCAGAGGCAACAATAGCTCCAAAGTCATTTGCTTGATAGCCATGAATAGCTTTTAAGTGTGGATATTTAGATAATATTTTGGTGCCTACTTTTCTCCCTAATGATCTTCCTACAACACTTACCTCTAAACTATGGGTTAATCTAGTATGTACAAAATCGTTATCTGAAAGAGGGATTACTTGAGTTTTATCTTGAAGACTTCTAAATTCAGATGAGAATATAATTCTATCGTAATCCACCTCAAAACCTAATCTGGTCTCATCTTCTTCTTTTCTAATTCGCTTTGTTTGATCTCCCTGACGTTTTAGTGAAAGTAATTGTTCCCAGCTCATGTTGAATTATTTTTCAAATAGCAATATAATTAAAAATCAAAAAAGAATGCTTCAATGTATAGTTAAATAGTCTCTTAACAATTAAATAACAATTCGTTAAACATTTAGTAAATACAAATTAGAATCATAGGTATTTCTTTGCACTATATAATTAATAAAAAAAATATCTATGAAAAATTTAACTTACTCTTTACTAATGATCACATTATTTACATTTTCCGCTTGTGATAATGACGACAATCCTCCTGTGGTAGCAGTTGATCCGGATCCTGTATCAGAAAACATTAATGTCACAGGAATGCTTACAGGTGTTAACAACTGGACAAGTGATAATATATATGTGTTAAATCAAAAAGTTGTTGTGGATGCTGGAGCTACTTTAAATATTGAATGTGGCACGATAATAAAAGGTAGTGCTGGAACAGGGTCTTTAGCATCAGCTTTAGTTGTAGCAAGAGGAGGAACACTAAATGCTAATGGGACTGCCGATTGCCCAATTATTATGACATCAGAGAGTGATAATATTGAAGTAGGACAAACTGCTGGGACAAACTTAGGAATTAATGATAGAGGTTTATGGGGAGGGCTAATAGTCTTAGGATATGCTCCATCTTCATTTTCAGGGGATGTTTCTGAAGTACAAATTGAAGGTATTCCTGCGAATGACACATTTGGACTTTACGGAGGCAATGATGCGTCAGATAATTCTGGGTCTATAACCTATGTTTCTATAAGACACGGAGGAGCTTTGATAGGGGAAGACAATGAGATCAATGGTTTAACTTTAGGTGGAGTTGGTAATGGTACTGTTATAGATAATATTGAAGTAGTTGCTAATACTGATGATGGAATTGAGTTTTTTGGAGGAACTGTAAACGCATCTAATCTACTTGTCTGGGGTCAAGGAGATGATGGTCTTGACATAGATCAAGCATACTCTGGAACAATAGATAATGCTGTTGTAGTTTTAGGAGATGTTTCTGACCATGCACTAGAAATAGATGGTCCTGAAGGATCTTTGAATGGACAATTTGAGTTACGAAATATTACTATCATTGGAAGTCAAGTTACTGAAGATGGTGAATATGCCGATTACAGGTCTAACGCAATGGGTTATACAACAAATCTATATGCCGTGAATTTTAAAGCTAGTTCTGATATTGAAATTGATAATGATGGTGTTGCTAATAATTACAATTCAGGGCTATTATCTTTTGGAACATTTGAAATTGTAGTTCCAGAAGGAGCAACATTAGAAAGTATCTTTAATAACAGATCTGAAAATGTAACTGTGGATGGATTTGGATCAATAGCATCTTCAATAGCTGCTGACGAAAATACAGTTGGGGCAAATACAGCAAACCTTGCATGGTCTTATTCAAATACTGCTGCTGCTTTAGGCTGGTAATTATTTGAACAAACTATAATGATTAATTATTACTAGCAATAGAATTAAAATAACAAAACCTACAAGTCAAATTTGTAGGTTTTGCTCTTTTTATTAATTAACAATTAGTTAATATTAGAAAACATTTAGTTAACATTTGAAATAGATATTTGCAAATAAATTAAAAAAATGAAGACTAAAACTACTTTAACTTTATCAACATTTCTACTTTTAACATTTATATCTTATTCACAGTCTGGAAAAATAACTGGAACATTAATGGATGGTGAATATGATGAACCAATGGCATTTGCTAGTGTTATTGTTAAAGGAACTACCCAAGGAGTTTCATCAGATTTTGATGGAAATTACGAAATAGAACTAAGTGAGGGTACCTATACAATGACATATTCTTACGTTGGTTATCAATCTGTAGAAATTGAAGATGTTGTTGTAAAAAGCAATCAAGTAACAAATGTCGATGTAACTTTAAACACTAATTCTTTAGAAACTGTTGTAATAACAACAACATTAAGAAAAAATACAGAGTCTGCTGTTCTTGATTTACAAAAAAAATCTGCTGTAATGTTAGATGGTCTTTCAAGTCAAAGTATTAAAAAATCGGGAGCTAGCAACATTGCATCTGCAATAAAATCTGTTCCTGGTGTTTCAGTTCAAGAGGGGAAATATGTGTATGTTAGAGGACTAGGCGATAGATACACAAAATCAATACTTAACGGTATGGATATCCCTGGATTAGATCCTAATAGGAATACAATTCAGATGGATATTTTTCCTACCAATATATTAGACAATATAATTGTTATAAAATCTGCTTCAGCTGAGTATCCTGCTGACTTTACAGGCGGAGTCATCGATATTGTTACTAAAGATTTTCCGTCAAAAAAAACAAATTCGTTTTCTATTGGTCATGCATACAACCCAACAATGCATAATAATTCTAATTATCTAACATCAAAAAAGAGTAAAACAGATATCTTTGGGTTTGATAATGGATACAGGAATTTACCAATAAATAGATATCAGCCTATCCCAGGGACTTTTGACAATTCTCCTACTTTAACAACATTAACATCGGCCTTTAATCCACAGTTGTCAGCTCAAAGAAAAACTAGTAATAGTGATTTTAGCTTTGGATTTACCTCTGGAAATCAATTTGAAGTTGGTAATAACAGATTAGGCTATCAATTGTCCATGTCATACAAGAATACAACTACATTTTTTAAAGATAGAGTAGACAATAATTTAATTAAAAATGAAAATGATTCCTCAATAAATGAATTAGAAGCAAAGAGAATTAGTGTTGGAGATGAGGGGATCAATAATGTGTTATTAAATGGTCTATTAGGAGTTGTTTACAAAAGGGATAGATCAAAATATAAGCTAACTTTATTACATATTCAAAATGGAGAATCTACAGCCGGATATTATTACCAACAAGTAGCTCAAGGCGGAGGTGGAAGTGGTTTTGTAGATGTATTTAAAGATGCTATTTTATATACTCAAAGATCTGTAAGTAATGCATTAATAGTTGGAACTCATACAAGAGATGATGGATGGAAAACAGAGTGGAAAATATCTCCAACAATTTCTATAGTAAAAGATCTTGATCACAAAATAACTCCTTTTATGAGAACAGATGAGGGAAGCTATGGTATAAGGCCTAGTTCATCAGGGTACCCTGTAAGAATTTGGAGAGACTTAATGGAAATTAATATTTCTTCAAAGTTAAGTTTTTTAAAAAAGTACACTCTTTTTGATGAGCCTGCTAAATTAAAATTCGGTGGAGCATTCACATATAAAACTCGTGATTTTGAGATAGATAATTTTTCCTTTACCTCAACAACTCAAAATGTTGAAAATGGTATAGCTGATAATTTATTATTAACAGAAAATTTATGGACTACCTCAAATCAGTCAGGGACACATATGGTATTTGGGGACTCTTATAAACCAGCAAATTCTTATGAGGGTGAGCAAAGAAATTTAGCTGTTTATGCTTCCAATGAATTTAATATTTCTGAAAAACTTAAATCCATCATTGGGCTAAGAGCTGAAAACTTTCAATCATTTTATACAGGCCAAAATCAGAGCGGGAGTGAAATATTTAACAATACTAAAATTATAGATAAATTAGACATATTCCCATCAGCTAATTTTATTTACGCTGTTAATGATAATACAAACTTTAGAACATCATACTCAATTTCTACAGCAAGACCATCTTTTAAGGAAGCTTCCAGAGCTCAGATTTTTGATGCAATAACAGGGAGGATGTTCATTGGAAATTTAGATTTAAGACCTTCTTATATAAATAACTTTGATTTAAGGTACGAGATCTTTGGAGACAAAGAAGAGATAATTGCTTTCAGTAGCTTTTATAAAGACTTTAAGGATCCTATCGAGCTTTCATTTTTTGCATCTGCACCTAATCAATTAACTCCAAGAAATTTAGGGTCTGCTAATGTATATGGATTTGAATTTGAATTTAGAAAACCTTTAACCTTTTTGTCAAATGAACAGGAAAAATTAAAATTCACAGTTAATGCTTCATATATAAAGTCATCCTTAAAAATGTATGAGGATGAATATAATAGAAGAGTTTTAGCCGCAAGAGATGGAGAAATAATTTCTAAAACTAGAGACTTGCAAGGTCAATCTCCATTTCTAATAAACTCTAGCTTTAATTATAAAAATACAGATTTAGGTGTTGAAGCAGGTATATATTACAATGTACAAGGAAAAACTCTTGAGGTAGTTGGGACAGGAATTGTTCCTGATGTATATTCAAGTCCTTTCCACAGTTTAAATTTAAATTTAAATAAGACGGTTGGCAAAGACAATAATACTTCTATAGATTTAAAAATTAAAAACCTGTTAAATAATAAGAAAGAAAGTGTGTATGAGTCTTTCAATACTGCTGATCAACTTTATTCTTTAAGAGAATATGGGACAGAAATATCTATTGGGTATAGTTATAAATTTTAAACACAAAATTCAAATTACTTTAAATTAACATTAAAATAATATTCACTTTACATTGGGTTAATTTATTTAAAATATATTTATACCTGTTAACAAACACGTAATCATATAGAATAGTTTTAGTCAACTTTACTTTGATTACAAGCTGCCTTTGATCAAGGCAGCTTTTTTTTTCTTAACATTTACATAACATTGAAAATGATTAATAGTTAGATATTTGTAATGACTAAAATTATCTATACTATGATTAAACAATTTCTTGTAATGAGTTTTTTATTTATTCCATTACTAAATTTCGGACAAGAGGATTCTAGTATTTCTTCATCAGGAGAGCCTCATTTTAAAGCTTTTTGGAATTATCATTATGACTTTACAGAAAACACTATACAAACTAGCGCATTCGAATTGTCAAGAGTTTACTTAGGCTATAAATATTCGTTTAATGAATCTGTTTCTGCGAAAATTACCTATGATATTGGCAAAAACAATGCAGGAAGCTCTCATACAGCTTTTTTAAAAATTGCTCAATTAGATTGGAAAGTAAATTCAAAATTTAAGTTAAGCATGGGGATGATTGGTGGTAAG
>Ga0209192_10000502_pt1 | contig 38108 bp, 31 predicted proteins | sample ArcticOcean_MG_C_11_FD_187433 | JGI IMG/M metagenome (GOLD analysis project Ga0209192, IMG submission 187433) | Marine microbial communities from western Arctic Ocean - ArcticOcean_MG_CB2_154 (SPAdes) (version 2) | ecosystem: Environmental > Aquatic > Marine > Oceanic | place: Arctic Ocean... | reverse complement strand
TAGTAGACAAACTAAATTAATATTCTTAAATGAAGGTACTGATGGATTAGATATAGGATATGATGCTGGTACTTTAGATATAGCCAATAATACAATCTATTCTAGACTAGTTTCTGAAGATGAAGGAATTGATATGTCAATTCAATCCTTAAGTTTTGCTGAAGTAAATGATAAAGTAATTCCATTAGGGATTAATGCTGAAGCTGGATTAGAAGCTACTATTAGTATTTCTCATAACACTACTAACCCTTCTACATATGTTTATTTAGAAGATGCATTAGAAGGAACCTTTACCGATCTTAAAGAAACTGATTTTGTAATTACACCAGATTCTGATTTAGAGGGTTTAGGTAGATTCTTTATTCATACTAGTGCAACTACTATGAGTAATGAAGACGAGTCAACTAACCTTTTAAATGTATTTAAACTACAGAATAACAACTTTATTACTATAGAAGGATTAGCGACTCAATCAAACGAAACTAGCTTAAGATTATACAACTTACTAGGCAATCAAGTATTGTCGACTACACTAGGTACTAACATAAACACACAGACTATCTCAACAAATGGTTTAGCTACTGGAATATATGTTATCAAACTAGAGTCAGGTAATGAAGTGTTAACTAAGAAACTTATCATACAATAAACTAACTATGAAAAAAGAAAACAAAAGCTCTATAGAAAATACTCCCTCTGGTATAACTAGAAAGGAAGCAATAAAGAAAATGGGTAAGTATGCAGCATTAACTGCAGTTGGTACTTTTATGATACTTAATCCAAAGAAAGCACAGGCACAGTCCACACCACCTAACCCAGGTAAGTGGTAATTATGGTATAAGAAAGTATTTTTTACAGCAACCAATCCATACCACCCAAACTAGTTGGTGTGGGTTATTTGTTCATTAACTGTTCAATCTCCTCAATTTCAATAGGAATATTCTTCATTAGATTTATTGGTCCTCCTGTTTGCTGTATTACCACATCATCTTCTAGACGGATTCCAAAACCTTCATCAGGTAAATAAATACCAGGTTCAACAGTAAAAACCATATTGGCTTCCATCGGCTCACCTAAGAGGCCGTAGTCATGAGTGTCTAGCCCCATGTGATGAGATGTGCCATGCATGAAGTATTTTTTATATGCAGGTTTTTCTTTAGATTCATTTTGAACATCAGCTTTATCCAATAGTTTTAAATCAAGAAGTTCAGAGGTCATTAATCTCCCAACCTCTTTGTGGTACTCTGCCCAATCTGTACCAGGGATTAACAATTTAGTAGCTTCGTTTTTGACTTTTAAGACAGAATTATATACATCCTTTTGTCTCTGGTTAAACTTTCCATTTACAGGAATTGTTCTGGTCATATCGCTAGAGTAATTAGCGTATTCAGCCCCAACATCTAAAAGAATTAGTTCCCCGTCTTTACATTGCATGTTATTTTCAATGTAGTGTAAAATGTTTGCATTGTTTCCTGAAGCTATTATAGGAGTGTAAGCGAATTTTTTTGATTTATTAATCAGAAACTCATGTATAAATTCTGCTTCAATTTCATACTCCCAAACACCAGGTTTAACGAAATTTAAAATCCTTCTAAATCCTTTGTTGGTTATATCGCAAGCTTGTTGAATTAGCTTTGTTTCAATAGGGTCTTTCACAGATCTTAGCCTTTGTAAAATAGGATTACTTCTTTCTTTATTTTTGTTAGAATACTTATTTAAAAGCCATTTACTAAACCTAGCGTCTCTAGTTTCAGTTTCAATTTTTGCTCTATAATGCTCATTCTCGTTAATGTAAATATTATTACAATTAAGCATTAATTTATCGATGATTTTTTCTAAATCATCTAACCAATGAACGTTCTTTATTCCGCTTATTTCGTAGGCTTGCTGTTTGTTTACTTTAGGACCTTCCCACACAGCGATATGATCATCTGTCTCTTTTAATAATAGAATTGATTCTGTTATATCATTAGTTTTATCAGTTCTTAAAATCAAAACACTCTCTTCTTGATCTATACCCGATAAATAAAAAATATCTCGATGTTGTTCAAATGGCAGTGTTGAATCAGCACTAACCGGGTAGATGTCGTTTGAATTGAAAATAGCAACGCTGTTTGGTTTCATTTTAGACAAAAAATTATTTCTATTTTTTATAAAGAGACTGTTATTGATTTTATCGTACTTCATTTTAATGGATTTAGAACATAAATATAATTACATTAATATCATTTCTGAGCTTAAATAAAAAAATTTTAGTTGATAATTTTTTGTATGTGATTTAATTCAGCCTTATTTTTACATACATTCAAAATTATAACATTACAATGGGCAATTTTTTTAACTCATCAATTGGTAGAAAGGTTTCAATGGCTCTTTCAGCTATATTTTTAATGATTTTTTTACTTCAACACTTTGCCATTAACTTTACATCAGTTGTAAGCCCAGATTTGTTTAATGAATTATCTCACTTTATGGGAACTAATCCATTAGTTCAATTTGTTTTACAACCTGTTTTAATCTTTGGCGTAGTTTTTCATTTTGTTATGGGATTTATACTAGAACTAAAAAATAGAAAAGCAAATTCATTAAAGTATGCCAAAAACAATGGCGCTGCTAATTCATCTTGGATGAGTAGAAATATGATTTGGAGCGGATTAGCTATATTGTCATTTATGCTGCTGCATTTTGTAGATTTTTGGTTTCCAGAATTAAACTATAAATACTTTGCTGCTAATCCTGAAGATCCAACCCGTTATTTTCATGAATTACAAGATAAATTTACGTATGCTCCACGAGTTATAGCGTATGTAATTGCATTTGTGTTTTTGTCATTGCACTTACTGCATGGTTTTACCTCTGCATTACAATCATTGGGTTCAACTTTAGGAAGAAAAAAAATATTAATCAAGATTAGTTACATATATTCATTAGCACTTCCGCTTGGATTTATTTATATAGCTTTATTTCATTATTTCACCCAACACTAATAAGTATGAGCAGACTAAATTCAAATGAACCTGAAGGCCCATTAAAAGATAAATGGACAAACCACAAGAATAATATTGATCTTGTCAATCCTGCTAATAAAAGATTAATTGATATAATTGTTGTTGGAACAGGTCTTGCAGGAGGCTCTGCTGCAGCTACTTTAGCGGAATTGGGTTACAATGTTAAAGCATTTTGTTTTCAAGATTCACCTAGAAGAGCTCACTCTATAGCAGCTCAAGGTGGTATCAATGCAGCTAAGAATTATCAAGGAGACGGAGACTCAACATATAGATTGTTTTATGATACTGTTAAGGGTGGGGATTACCGATCTAGAGAATCAAACGTTTATAGATTAGCAGAGGTTTCTACTAATATAATTGATCAATGTGTTGCTCAGGGGGTTCCATTTGCAAGAGATTATGGAGGTTTATTAGACAACAGGTCTTTTGGAGGCGTACTTGTTTCAAGAACTTTTTATGCAAAAGGGCAAACTGGTCAACAACTATTGCTTGGTGCTTATTCTGCAATGAATAGACAAATTGGACGTGGGAAAATAAAAATGTACAACAGACATGAAATGTTAGATGTTGTTATCGTTGATGGTAAAGCAAGAGGAATTATTGCAAGAAATTTAGTTACTGGTGAAGTTGAAAAACATTCAGCTCATGCTGTAGTTTTAGGAACAGGTGGTTATGGTAATGTTTTTTATCTGTCCACTAATGCAATGGGTAGTAATGTCACTGCAGCTTGGAAAGCTCACAAAAGAGGTGCTTTTATGGCGAATCCATGTTATACTCAAATACATCCCACTTGTATTCCTGTTTCTGGGGATCATCAATCTAAATTGACTTTAATGTCTGAATCATTAAGAAATGATGGGAGAATATGGGTGCCTAAAAACATAAAAGATGTTGCATCGGTTAGAAAGGGCACATTAAAGCCAACGGATATTTCTGAAGAAAACAGAGACTATTACTTAGAAAGAAGGTATCCTGCTTTTGGTAATTTAGTACCAAGAGATGTAGCTTCTAGAGCAGCAAAAGAAAGGTGTGACGCAGGATTTGGTGTAAATGCAACAGGTGAAGCAGTGTACTTAGATTTTGCCTCAGCAATACTTAGATACGGAAAAGAACAAGCTCATATAAAGGGGTTAGATGAGAATGATTCAAACCTTCTTATTAAACTTGGAACTGAGGTTGTAAAAAATAAATATGGAAATTTATTTCAGATGTATGAAAAAATTGTAGATCAAAATCCATATCAAACACCAATGATGATTTACCCTGCGGTACATTATACGATGGGAGGAATTTGGGTAGACTATAATTTAATGACTACAGTGCCAGGACTATACGCAATAGGAGAGGCTAACTTTTCTGATCATGGAGCTAATAGACTAGGAGCATCTGCACTTATGCAAGGTTTAGCAGACGGATATTTTGTATTACCATACACAATTGGAGATTATCTTTCAAAAGACATATCAACAGGTCCGATTCCTACAGATTCAATTGAATTTGAGGATGCTCAAAAAAATGTAGAAGAAAAGTTAAATTATTTCATAAGTAATGGGGGTAAACATTCAGTAGATTACTTCCATAAAAAACTTGGAAAAATCATGTGGAATAAATGTGGCATGGCTAGAAATTCTAAAGAATTAAAAGAAGCAATTGAAGAAATATCTGCCTTAAGGGCAGAATTTTGGAAAGATGTAAAAGTCCCAGGTTCAGTAAATGAGTTTAATGAAGAGTTAGCAAAAGCTGGACGTGTGGCAGATTTTTTAGAATTAGGAGAATTATTCGCCAAGGACGCTCTAACTAGAGAAGAATCCTGTGGAGGACACTTTAGAGATGAACACCAAACAAAGGAAGGTGAAGCTGTAAGGAATAAAGATTATCAATTTGTTTCAGCATGGGAATTTAAAGGTGAACCAAAAGATGCAATTCTTCACAAAGAAGAATTAAGTTTTAGTAATATTGAAGTTAAAGAAAGAAGTTATAAATAATTTTCATATGAAGTTAAAATTAAAAATATGGCGTCAAAAAGATTCTGATTCAAAAGGTCAGATGGTTGACTACGATATTGATAATATTTCACCTGACATGTCCTTTTTGGAGATGCTAGATTTGTTAAATAACAAGCTTATTGTAAATGATCAAAATCCTGTTTCTTTTGATCATGATTGTAGAGAAGGAATTTGTGGCTCATGCTCATTGTATATAAATGGGGAACCACACGGACCTGATCGTGGGATTACTACATGTCAACTTCACATGAGAAAGTTTAAAGATGGCGACACAATATTTGTAGAACCATTTAGAGCTAGTGCGTTTCCCGTTATAAAAGATTTGGTTATAGATAGAAGTGCCTTTGATAGAATTCAGCATGCAGGTGGTTATATCTCAATTAACACTTCTGGGAATACTCAGGATGCAAATTCTATTCCTATAAATAAGTCTAATGCTGATGATGCTTTTGACGCAGCAACCTGTATTGGATGTGGAGCATGTGTCGCTACTTGTAAAAACTCTTCTGCTATGTTGTTTGTTGGAGCTAAAGTTTCTCAGTATGCACTACTGCCACAAGGACAAATCGAAGCCTCAGATAGAGTTACTAATATGATTAATCAAATGGATCTTGAAGGCTTTGGTAACTGCTCAAATACAGGGGCTTGTGAAGTAGAGTGTCCTAAAGGAATATCATTAGACAATATTGCAAGAATGAATAGAGAGTTGATGAAATCTAAAGTCTTATAGAGCCTTTATTTTAATATAAATTCTTGGACTAAATCCCAGCCTGCTCTAACATCTAACTCCTCATTTAAATGACTTACTCTTTCTGGAAATGATTTAGTCAAGTAATTTCCTGGGTCAAATTTATTATTTTTATTTACATCAAAGATTACTCTCACATAGTATTTACTAGGGGTGATGTGTTTAAAGTCAATATTTCCCTTTACAGAAATGATTTTCTCATATTTAACTTCTCCTAATTTTGTGGTCAGTTGAACAATTGCTGGGTACTCTACGTTTCTTAATAGAAGCCTTAAGTTCCCATAATCATCATAGGTTTTTGTTTTATAGGAATAATCTAAAGTATCATTTGATATATTGTAGAAATCTGTAAAAGCGCCAGGTAAAAATTTTAAATTATAATCTTCTTCTTGCTGTTTTTCAAACTGAAAACTATAGATATTTTTTATTGTATCCAGGGATGTTTTAAACTCTACGTTTAAAGAATCTTTATTGATGATTTTTATTTTTGTTTTATCAATTTTTTCGAATGGAGTATTTGCTTGAAATTGTAAACTATCAAGAAATGAAATGTAGTTATTTTGCAATGCTTTAATTTTCAGAGAATCAACATCTTGGTTTCTTAATCTCAAGTTTAATGTATCGATCAAACTATTATTTCTAACTTCAAATTGTAGTGAATCTAATTTTACATTACTACTGTACCAGTAATACAAAGTATCTTTCGCTTCTCCCATAATAACCCTGCTTTTTAGTGAGGGATCAATCTTAGAAACCAATTTAATTTTATAGTTATCTAACTCTCCGTTAAACCCAAAAGAAATTGAGTTATTAGAAGACTGTTTAGGTCTGCTAAATTTAAAATCTAAATTTTCTTTAAATAATTTCAAATTATAACTTCCAGTATCTTTAGGTAGGCTTATTATATCCTTGTAAAATGCAATTTTATCATTTTCATTTTGATAAATATAATCCTTGTTTTCTTCCTTTAATGCAATTAATAAATACTTTCCATTTTTTAAATTTTCTAAACTAAATATTCCAGTACTATCAGTAACTTTTGTTATATATTTTGGTTTAGATTTGTAGATAATAGAGTCAGTAGTAGTGCTATCTATTTCGTACAACATGACACTAATGTCTTCAGGAGACAGCCTCTCTAAGGCATCTTTTAAAGTTCCGCTTATTTTAAGTGAATCAATATATTTACCAGTAGATAAAATGTATTTATAATTTGAATAAACGTTACCAGCATTATTATCTACAATACTTTCCCCAAAATTAAATACATAGGTAGAATTTGACTGAAGAGAATCTTGAAATTTAATTTCTAAAAATTTGCTAGCTGTACCTAATGGGGTTATCTCAGGTATAGGGTCTATTGGAGGGGAAATAATTAAATATTTTTGTAAGTCTTTAAATTTTATATACTCGTCAAAATATACTCTTATTTCTTTTGTTTTAAAATTTAGGGTGTAATTTTCAGGTGTAGATTTAATAATTGAAGGTGCGGTTTCGTCTATGTCTCCTCCATTTGGAGTACCTCTATTTGCACAACTTACTATTACAAGTAGAATAACAGTAATTAATATTAAATTTATAATTTTTTTCACCACTTATTTTTGATTAATTACAAATTAACGTATAATTTTCAAAAAACCATTCCTTTAGTTCAAAAGGGTTTCATATTTTTACATTATGGGTACAAATGAAGACAAGTTTAAAAGAGTTATTTCTCATGCTAAAGAATATGGATTTATATTTCAAAGTAGTGAGATCTATGATGGACTAAGTGCTGTATATGATTATGCTCAAAATGGAGTAGAACTTAAAAATAATATAAGACAATATTGGTGGAAATCAATGGTTCAAATGCACGACGATATAGTTGGTATAGACTCGGCTATCTTAATGCACCCAAAAACTTGGAAAGCATCTGGTCATGTAGATGCTTTTAACGACCCCTTGATTGATAACAAAGATTCCAAAAAAAGATATCGTGCAGATGTGCTTGTAGAGGATTACTGTGCGAAAATTGAAAATAAGATTGATAAAGAGATTCTAAAAGCTAAAAAACGATTTGGTAAAAAGTTTGATAAAGAGCAATTTGTTATTACCAACCCTCGTGTTGTAGGATATAAAGAAAAAATATCCACTATTTTATCTAGACTGGGTAAGTCTTTAGAAAATGAAGATTTAGAAGATGTTAAAAATCTAATCATAGAATTAGACATAGTTTGTCCTATTGCGGGTAGTAAAAACTGGACTGATGTTAAGCAGTTTAATTTGATGTTTGGTACAAAGCTTGGTGCATCTTCAGATACTGCTACAGACTTATATTTAAGGCCTGAAACTGCACAAGGTATATTTGTTAACTTTTTGAACGTTCAAAAATCAGGAAGAATGAAAATTCCATTTGGAATCGCTCAAACAGGTAAAGCCTTTAGAAATGAAATTGTTGCTAGACAATTTATATTTAGAATGAGAGAATTTGAGCAAATGGAAATGCAATTCTTTGTTAAACCTGGAACTCAAAATGATTGGTATCAGAAATGGAAAGATACCAGAATGAAATGGCATATTTCTTTAGGTATGGGTGAAGATAATTATCGTTTTCATGATCATGAAAAATTAGCACATTATGCAGATGCGGCAACAGATATTGAATTTAAATTCCCCTTTGGTTTTAAAGAATTGGAAGGCGTACACTCTAGGACTGATTTTGACTTAAAACAGCACCAAGAATTCTCTGGAAAAAAACTTCAGTACTTCGATCACGAGTTAAATGAAAGCTACACACCTTGTGTAGTTGAAACTTCCATTGGCTTAGACAGAATGTTCTTGGCAATTTTCTCTAATTCATTATGTGAAGAGACTCTTGAAAACAATACTACACGTACTGTTTTGAAAATACCATCATTTCTTTCTACTTATAAAGTTGCAATATTACCACTGGTTAAAAAAGATGGTCTTTCCGAACTTGCAAGAAACATTTACAATGAGTTAAAGTTAGAGTTTAATGTGACTTATGATGAAAAAGATGCAGTTGGTAGAAGATATAGAAGACAAGATGCGATAGGAACTCCCTATTGTATTACTATTGACCATCAGACAAAAGAAGATAGCACTATCACTATTCGAGATAGAGACACCATGGTACAAGATAGAATACCATTAAAGGGAGTTGAAAACTACATAAAAGACAAGGTTAGTTTCAATTCTGCATTGTCTAAAATGCTTTAAAACACTAATCTCATCAGCCATATTTTTATTCTAGTTATTTTAATATTCCACTGAAAAGATATAAATTAGGCTTTTAATTAAAAAATCCATATTAAAATGTTGAAAATTACTAAAACTCTTGTTTGTTTATTGACACTACTTGTGTTTAATAATTCATATTCACAACTTGGTGAATCACAAAAACCTTCATGGTCAGAAACTCTTGACTATAAATTTGTTCCTAGTATATCGGATCAAATTAAGGATGGTACTTTTATCCCAGCTGATACAGATGCCCATAAAAAACTAGGTAGAGAAAAAAGATGGCATGGAAATAAAGTTGTTCCAGGTAAAGGGTTACCAAAAGGGAATGATCCATTGCTTTATTTGCAAGAAAATGTTATTACTAAAAGTAATAGAGACCCTATATTAACTTTTGAAACTACAGCGAATACAGCTACTCCATCAGATCCAACTGGGGAGATAGGTAGAGATTATTATTTGGCATCTTGGAATTCATCATTTAGATTTTTTAATTTAGATGGTACTTCAGCTTCACCTGCATCAAGTTTATCTACATTGTTTGGTAATGATGAATCTGGGGACCCTATAGCATTATATGATAGTCAAGTAGATAGATATATTATAACTTCTATGGGTGGTAGTGGACTTAATTTTGCAATTTCAGAGACTAATAATCCAATACTAGATGGTTGGCATGTTTATTCAGCTAGTTCTTTTGGTACAGATGGACAATTTCCAGATTATCCAAAATATTCGATTTGGTCTGATGGATACTATTGTACTACTAACACCTCTGCCAATAACTTATATGTTCTAGAAAGAGATAAAATTATTAACGGTGATCCAACTGCATCAATCCAAGGCTTTGATGCACCTCAAATGATTACAAGTGGATTTGCTTCTGCTCAAGTTTTAGATATCACTAATGACGACCATCCATCTGCAGGAAATGCAACAATGATTTATATGCAGGATGATGCTTGGAATCAAGTCCCAACGGATCATTTAAAAATTTGGACGATTAATATTGACTGGGATAATTCAAATAACTCATCGATCTCAACTCCTTACACGCTAGACACATCTTCTTTTACAAGTGTATTTGACGGCGGGAGTTTTGCTAATCTAACTCAATCTAGTGGACCGGATATTGATGCTATGCAGGCTTGTGTAATGAATCAAGCTCAGTTTAGAAAATTTCCAACTCACAATTCAGCAGTATTAAATTTTGTTGTAGATGTATTATCGGGGTCCGATGAACTTGCTGCGGTAAGATGGTACGAGCTTAGACAGTCAGCTGATGGAGAACCATGGGTTATCTATCAAGAAGGGACTTACACAGCCCCTGATGGAAGACACGCATTTGGAGCTAGTATGGCTATGGATATTCAAGGTAATATAGGAATGGGTTACTCATCAATGAGTTCATCTGAAAATATTTCACTTCGTTATACAGGAAGATACGCTAATGACCCTGTCGGACAAATGACTCTTGAAGAAGATTTAATTGCACAAAGTAATGCTACTAACCCTAATACCAGATATGCAGATTATGCACACATGAGTGTTGATCCATCAAATGATAAAACATTTTGGTTTGTTTCTGAATATTTTAATCCAGGAAGAAGAGATTTAGTAGGTACTTTTCAAATTGCAGCAAATTATGCTAATGATATCGGAGTTGTTAGTGTTGATTCTCCAGTATCTGGACTTTTATCAGATTCAGAGTCTGTAACAGTTTCTATATTTAATTATGGAGAAGATTCCGTTTCTAATTTTGATGTTTCTTATCAATTAGACTCAGGTACTGTTATTACGGAAACATACCCGGGAACAGTAACATCAACAGAAACTGTACAACATACTTTTTCTACAGTGGCAGATTTATCTGTTGTAGGAACTACTTATGGGATTTGCGCATATACAGCTCTTGCAGGGGATGAGGATTCTTCTAACGATAACTTTTGTACTGAGATTCAACATTTAAATCCTAACGACTTGGGTATAACAGGAATTTCATCTCCAGTATCTGGAACAAATCTATCAGCAACGGAACTCGTTACTATTGAAATAACTAATTTTGGTGGAGCTGAACAATCAAATTTTGAAGTGTCTTATGAAGTTAATGGAGTCACAGTTACAGAAACTGTTGCTGGTCCTTTAGCAGGAAACTCTTCTATAGATTATATTTTTTCTCAATCACTGGACTTATCTGCCTTTGGATCTTATGAGATAGTTACATCTGTTAATATTGAAAATGATTCGGATGATTCAAACAATACTATTAGTGTAACTGTAAATAATGTTAATTGCGCACCAACTGGTGATAATTCATTTGGGGATGGTTTTCAATTATTTCAAGTAGGAGATATAAATAATACTTCTGCTGGAGATGGATATTCAGATTTCACTACTTTATCTACAGATTTAGAGCAAGGATCAACTAACGACTTAACTGTTACAACAAGTTACGGAAACCAGTACGTCAGAGTTTGGGTCGATTTTAATGATGATTTTGTGTTTACTTTAGATGAATTAGTCGTTGACAATTATGTTATTGCTGTTGGAGCAGCTGCTGGTACTTACACAGAAACAATGCAATTAGTTGTGCCAGACGATGGGACATTAGGAGAGCACATCATGAGAGCTAAAACTAACTGGAATGCACCAGTTCCCGATGATGCTTGTGAAGAGACTCAATACGGGGAAACTGAAGATTACATGGTTAATATAGTGGAATCCTTAGGAATTGACGATAGTATTTTAGTAAGCTCAGAATTTAAAATTATTACACAAGATAATAACCAATTTAATGTTAGTCTAACGACAATATACAATGAAGATATATCATTTAGTGTTTATAATGTTTCAGGGCAAGTAATAGTCTTTAATAATATTTCTAAAAACTCTCAAAAGTACATTTATGACTTAGATATGTCCTATGCTTCTGCAGGGATTTATTTAGTCAAAATGGGGAACTCCTCTATAGGCTATAGAATTGGTAAAATTATTGTAAAGTAAACTATTGACAATTTAATAAGGCCAATAATTTTTCGTGATATTTTCATTATCTTGGATCTCCCAAACAAATCTTAAGATAATGAAAAATTCAAAAATATTATTGGCCTTATTTTTACTTTATAGTATATTTAGTTTAGCCCAAGTAACAAATGAAGGAAACCCTAGAAGCTGGTCTTATTCAGCAGATGACTTAGAACTTGTAGAGTCTAAAACACTACCTATATTTGATCTTAAATCTGTCCAAGAAGAAGATAAAGTAAATGACTTATCTTTTGATAGTCCATGGAGGTTTGGATACATGCACAGTGTAGATTATGGCTTTGAAGATGGTCAATGGGATATATTAGAAAATGGTGACAGAATTTGGAGAATATTAATTTCTTCCCCTAGCGCATTATCTCTCAATTTCGTTTTTGATAATTTATTTATTCCTAAGGGAGCTTCTTTATATTTATATAATGATGATAAATCAGATTTATTAGGAGCTTACACTAGTGATCAAAATCAAGAAGGTGGAATTTTAGGCACATGGCTTGTAGAAGGTGATTACGTATGGATTGAATATTATGAACCACAAAATGTTATTGGTCAAGGAACTTTACATATAGCAAAAGCTACACATGGTTATAGGAATGCTGATACTTTTAATCAGGCTAAAGGATTAAACGATTCTGGAGATTGTAATTTAGATGTTGATTGTTCAATTGGAGATGATTGGGAAGAATTAAAAGAACACAATAAAAGATCTGTTGGTATATTACTTTCTGGAGGTTCTGGATTTTGTACAGGAGCATTAATTAATAATACTCAAAATGATGGTACACCTTATTTTCTAACTGCTGATCATTGTTATAGTAATCCAGCGTCTTGGGCATTTAGATTTGGATGGATTAGTCCAAACCCTGTCTGTGCTACCACTGAAAATAGTAGTAACGGACCTACGAACATGACTATTAGTGGCGCTACTTTACGAGCAAGGGATGCAGGATCTGATTTTGCATTAGTTGAAATTAATAGTGATATCCCTGAAGATTGGGATAGAGTTTTTGCTGGATGGGATAAATCAGATAATTTTCCTGAATTCCAAGTAGGTATTCATCATCCATCTGGAGATGTTATGAAAGTTTGTAGAGATGACGATCCTGCTACCAAAGAAGTAAATGCTGGAGCTCAAACATGGGAAATAGTCGGAGGCCTACCTGGTGGATGGGAAATAGGTGTTACTGAGCCTGGCTCGTCAGGATCACCATTATTCGACCAAGAAGGTAGAATTATAGGTCAGCTATATGGTGGAGGTGCTGCTTGTGCAGGAACTAATGATAATGATGCTTATGATTATTACGGAAGAGTTGGAGTTTCATGGGAAGGAGCAGGAACATCTTCTACAAGATTAAGAGATTGGTTAGACCCTCAAGGAACAGGAAATGACACCATGGATCCTTATCCTACATTAACCAGTTTTCCTTATGATTCAGGTGTATCTAGCATAGATTCACCAATAAATGGAATTCTAACATCCAATGAAGTTATTATAGTTACTATCACAAATTATGGGGAGAATTCAATATCAAATTTTGATGTTTCTTACCAAATAGATGGAGGAGCTGTGATAACAGAAACATTTACAGCTACAATATTAACAGCAGAGTCATCTCAATTTTCGTTTACTACAACAGCTGATATGGCAACAGTAGGTCAAACCTATCAAATTTATTCTTTCACTGAACTTTCAGCAGATGAAGACTCTGAAAATGATGGAGTTTATTCAGATGTTACACATCTTAATCCTAATGACTTGGGTATTTCAGAAATAACTAGCCCAACGTCTGGAACAAACCTTTTAGCTAATGAATCTATTACTGCTATAATTACTAATTATGGTTCATCATCTCAATCTGACTTTGAAGTTTCATATGAGATTAATGGTGAGACTGTTACTGAAACTGTTCCTGGTCCTTTAGAGGGTAATACTTCAATGACTTACACTTTTACACAAACTGTAGATTTATCTGCTTTTGGAGTGTATGAGATTGTTGTTTTTGTATATGAAGATAATGATGCTGATACATCAAATAATTCTTTAGTGATTGTAGTTAATAATTCTAATTGTTCTCCTACAGCAGATACTTCCTATGGAGATGGGTTTCAACTTTTTGAAGTAGGGGGTATTAGTAATACTTCTGCTGGAGAAGGTTATGCGGATTTTACTAATTTATCGACTGATTTAGAACAAGGTTCAAGTCATAACTTAACAGTTACAACTGGTTATGGAAATCAATACATTAGAGTTTGGATAGATTTTAATGATGACTACATTTTCTCCTTAGATGAATTAGTAGTAGATAATTACGTTATTGCATCTGGAGGAGCCGCCGGAACTTACACTGAAACAATGGACTTAGTTGTTCCTGCTAATGCTACTCTTGGGCAACATATTATGAGAGCTAAATCTAATTGGAATGGACCAGTTCCAGATGATGCATGCGAGGAAACTACCTATGGTGAAACTGAAGATTATATGGCTAATATAGTTGAGAGTTTATCAATAAATAGCATTCAAATTGAAAACATATCAATATATCCGAACCCAGTAAATAACATATTAAATATTAATATAGGATCTAATAGTGATTTAAATTATTCAATATTTAATATTACAGGTCAAACTATTATAAAAGGTATATTTGACAACTCAATTAACGGAATTGATTTTTCAACTTTATCTGAAGGAATTTATTTTCTTAAAGTTTTTGACACACAATTAAATAAGCAGAACACTTATAAGCTGATTAAGAAATAAGATATAATTAAATTTAATAAAAAAGGAAGCTACTTTAAAGCTTCCTTTTTTATTAAAAATTAGCTTTTAATTGAATATTTCCATTATGAATAACTGAATTATTTTCAGTTTTTCTAGCGAAATAATTCAAGTTCAAATCTACATATTTTGTTATTTTCTTTTGAATATTTAATGACCATGTTAAATTATTCCCGGGTTGTAGTCCTTCCATCATAATATACCCAATGATTGAGTTGGGGTTACCCGTAAATTTATTCTTATAATAATTCAACTCTCCATTGATCGATATCGCATTTTTATTTGAAAAGTTACTGGAGATACCAAATTTATTCTGAGATAGAGTTTCAAAATTGCCAATTATATTCTCCGTATTTGAGTATTGATAATAAAGGTCTATTTTGTTTGAATTCTCAATGAAATATGTAAATTTTGGCCCGTATTTTATGTCATTAAAATTATAATTTTTGCTTTCAAAATTTTCACTCTCACTTTTCCTGTTGTTAATAGAAATTAATGACGAAAAAAGTATATTTTTTAATTTGTGATTTACATTGATCTGATGACTTAATAGTTCATTCTCGACATAACCAAATGACAGAGTATTTTTTGAGCGATTATTAATAAATGTATATGTAGTGGAGTAGTGTTGCTTTCCTCTATTGAAATATAAATTATTTCTTAGGTTCATGGTTAAGGCTAGTAAACTATTTGCAGATGTTTTGAATGGGTTTAGATCAAACTGATTATTTCTTTTTACACTCTTTTTTTGAATTAAATACTGGCTTTGATTTTGAAATTTTGATAGTATTTTTTTAAGCTTTAAGCTACTTTTAGACCATTTTTTTAAATTAATATTTAATGACTGACTAAATTTATTTTGATAGGTCTTTATGAACTTTTGATTAGGTAATAAAACTCTAATATATATTCCTTCATCTTCAAACTGTGCAATCTCAAACTCTTCTAGCTCTTGTATATTATTGTTATTAATATCTATCCATCGATAGTTTCCTACCCCTGGGTCAACCTCTATAAAAGTAAATTCTTGTTGTGCTAAATTTCCAGAATTAGATTCATATGCGATGTTTAACTTTATTATATCATCAGAAGTTTTTTTGAAATAATTTATTCTAGAATTTAAAAATTTTTCACTGTTTGTTTCATTCGCTCTCTTTAGAATTCTGTAGTTAGTAAAAACGGAAAGTTTTGTGTTTGAATTATTTATTATACGTGAGTTTATAGAAAAGTTATTAGATGCGTTTACTTTTTGAATTCTATTGTTTACTACACTATCATTTACCCTTTGATTAAGCCCTAGTTCTACAAAAACACTTGTTGAGTCCCCTATTCCTGCTGTAAAGCCATAAGATGTAAACTTATGACTATTAACGATTAATGAATCTGTGTTTTTATTTCTCTTAATATTATTTTCATAATCTAAATTAATGTCAAACCACTTATTCTTATTTTTTAATCTAACTGTATTATAACTTCTTGAAAACTCAGATTTTATTAACTCAGAATTTGATTTTAGTAAACTATTATTGGAATTTATTTTTATTTTATTGTTATTATAATTGAATAATGTATTATGCTTTGTTCCTTTAAAATTATTTACAAATTCTAAGTTCTGATAACTGTAATTCACAAAGCCTATATTTTTTTTTGTGATTAATATCTCAGCAGAAGCTTCGTTTTGTGTTTTATTAAATTGATTGTTCACATTTAATAAAGTCGAGTCTAAATTCCAATCTCTCAAGAATTCTGTATTATAATAATTTTCTATAGATCTAAAATCCTTATTAATATGCTTAAACTGAAGCCTATTAATAATTTCAATTTTATCAGTGCTTGTAAAAAAATTCTCTAATTCTATTTTAGCTGCTAATCCATTGTTGTCTTTGTCATCAATTGAAGAAAATTTATTTTTGTCATTATTACTATTTGCTAACTCAAAATTTATTTTTGAATTTTTAGATATTTCATAATCCCCGCTTACAATAGCAATTTGAATTTCTTCAGGAGCTATTAGATTAATCACTGGTTGATAATCACCTTGTTTAACCCCTGAAATAGGTTGTGTGTAGTTATAAATGTTAGAAATAGTATTGGTAGTTGCTAATGAGTAATTTCCTTCATTTTCACCAACGTAACTAAATTTTATAGAGTATAACTCATCATTTGGGTTATTAGAAAACTCGTAAAATTCTATGTTATTTTCAATCACTTTCTTGTATAAAATCCTGTTTTCATTGTATTCTGTAGATATTATTGATGAAGACTGCATTAAATCTGTATCATCCCCGGCCAAAGTTAATGCTTCTATGTTTTCTGTAGTTAAACTTTGTTGTAACGGCTGACCTTTTAAATCACTTTCATTATATACCATTACATTAACATTTAACTTTTCAGTTTTTATTTCTCCACCCGCATACGCCATGAACCTGGAATAATTTCTATCACTAATTTGATAATCGACCTTTATTCTCATTTCTGAGCTAATTGGATAAGTTGTATTAAACACAATTTCACCAGCATTATAATCAATTATGTAGTCTTTGTTCTCTCCTCTTTGTAATAGCATACCGTTAACATATACTTTCTCACTATCTGAAACTACTAATATATAAAGCTCTCCATTACCTCCTTGCATTTTATATGGCCCTTGGTTACCATCTTGGGCAGTCATATTGCTACTTTTAAACTGACCTTTGACTATTGCTGCTGATAAATATGCATTTTCTTCATCATTAATTTGTGCAGAAATTAATAATCCCTGAATTCTTTTACTAAACATTCCAAAATACGTATTAGAATTTTTTAGATCGATATCACCGGCTCTAATTTTCCATTTGTCACTTTTTAACTCTATGAAAATTTGATCGAATTCATCCAATGTCTGTGAATATCCATTGTCTTGAAGTGGTATATTTGCGTCTTGTATAGAGGCTGTTATTTCAACTTTGTCATTTAGTTTACCATAGATTTGCAAATCTAATTCGCTATTCAACACAGAATTTCTATTATTTCCTAAGTTTATGCCCCTTGAAATACTTCCCGCGGTATTCAATCCTTCGAAGGGATCACCACTAGACTTTATGTTAGATTGTGAAACTTTATATAAACGATCAAGGTTGTTAGTGTTTTGAATAATAAGATCTTCACTTAGAAACTTATACTCTCTTGTTATAAAATCAGGATACACAATACTATCATTACTGATTTTCTTATTTTTTTCTTCTACATAAAGACTGTCATTGAGCACAGTTTTTTTATTTTGAGAAATAGATTTTGAAAAATTTAGATTGGAAGAAAATCCATGAACCGAAAAAAACATCAATATCAAATACAAGAAACCTTTCATACTATTGAATAAACTCTAAATTATTTGAAATATTTTATTTTTTTGTTAAAACTTATGATCTAATCTAGTAATTAATTATTTGATTATATATTTTAGTAAAATGAAAATAATATCGTACAATGTAAATGGAATTCGGGCAGCTGTAAAAAAAGGTTTTATTGATTGGTTGTCAGAAGAGTCTCCAGACGTAATTTGTTTACAAGAAATTAAAGCGCTTGAGGAACAGTTAGATTTAGATTTGTTTATTAATGCTGGTTATAAGTATAATTACTGGTTTAGTGCTAACAAAAAAGGTTATAGTGGTGTGGCGATTCTAAGTAAAACTAAACCTAACCACGTGGAGTATGGCACAGGCATTGAATCAATGGATTTTGAGGGAAGGAATATTCGTGCTGATTTTGATAATTTTTCTGTCATGAGTTTATATCTTCCATCTGGAACTAACTTATTAAGATTAGAGCATAAACTAAACTATATGAATATGTTTCAAGACTATATAGACAAACTTAAGATGTCATTTGATAAATTAATTATTGTTGGAGATTACAATATTTGCCATAAATCAATTGATATACATGATCCAGTTAGAAACAAAAACGTGTCAGGGTTTTTACCTATAGAAAGATCATGGCTAGATATATTTATCTCTAGAGGTTTTGTAGACTCTTTTAGGGAAATAAATAATTTACCGGACATGTATAGTTGGTGGAGCTATAGAGCTAACTCTAGACAAAACAATAAAGGGTGGAGAATTGATTATGCGATGTTAACTCAGAATTTAAAGAATAATATTTCTGATGCTAAAATATTGAACGTAGTAAAACATAGTGATCATTGTCCAATTCTTGTTGAATTAAAATTTTAAATTATGAAATATAATATTATTCCACATACCAATATAAAAGTCAGCAAGATTTGTTTGGGTACTATGACATGGGGCAATCAAAATGATAAAAAAGAAGCTTTTGAACAATTAGATTTTGCTGTTGATAGAGGTGTAAATTTCATTGATACCGCTGAGCTTTACCCTGTACCTGCAGAGGCTAAAACAAGTGGTAGAACTAGTGAAATAATAGGGCAGTGGTTAAAACAAAAAAACAATAGGGATAAACTTGTTATAGCTACTAAAATTGCCGGTCCTGGAGAGTACACAAAACATATCCGAACAGGAGGTTTTTCTCCGAAATCTATTGAAGATGCAATTAATAAAAGTTTAAAAAGACTCCAAACTGATTATATTGATTTATACCAATTACATTGGCCTGAAAGGACAGCTAATTTTTTCGGTATTAGAGATTACAAGCATAACTATAAAGAAAAGTGGAATGATAATTTCAACGAAATATTACAGTCCTTAGATCGATTTGTTAAAGAAGGGAAGATTAGACACATTGGAATATCTAATGAGAAGGCTTGGGGTTCTATGAGATATATTGAGGAATCTAACAAATCAGATTTACCAAGAATTGTTACAATTCAAAATGCATACTCTTTATTAAATAGACCTTTTGAAGGGGATCTTGCAGAAATTTCAATTAGAGAAGGGTTAGGACTACTTGCTTATTCCCCTCTAGGTTTTGGTGTTTTATCTGGCAAGTATATTAATGGAACTTCATCAAAAAATTCAAGATTAAATTTATTCCCTAGATTCGCTAGGTATAGTAGTAATGAGGCTACAAATGCTACTCGGGAATACTTAAATATTGCATCAGACAACAACTTAAGCTTAACTCAAATGGCTTTGGCTTTCGTAAATCAACAGCCATTTGTAACTAGTAATATAATAGGGGCAACAAACCTCACGCAATTAAAAGAGAATATCTCTAGTATTAATGTTAATTTGAATGAAGAAATATTAAATAAAATAAATGAGGTCCATTCTAAAATACCTAACCCTTCTCCATAAAAAAAGCCCTATTTTTCAATAGGGCTTTTTAATTATAATTTAATGTTCTTACCGTCTTTATCAGTAAAATGATATTCTAGATAAGTATAAGCATCTCTTGGATTAATTTTAATCCATTGCTTATACTGCCAAATCCACTTATTTCTAAAAGAATAGAGACCTTTATTAAGAAAAGCAGCAATAAATGGATGAGCATTTAATCTCACGTTTTTATGTCCTCTTTTTAATACTAATTCTAAATCTTCTGCGATTTTTCTAACAATAAGAATTGGAGCTTCAATTTCTGCTCCATTATTATTATTTGGATTTTGCTCTCTTGTTTTTATAGTCATTTCAGGCCTAACTCTTTGTCTGGTAATTTGAATTAATCCAAATTTACTCGGAGGAAGAATTTTGTGTTTAGCCCTGTCATCCTTCATTTCATCTTTTAAGTGATCAAATAGCTTTTTTCTGTTATCTGCAGATCCTAAATCTATAAAATCTACTACAATTATCCCTCCCATATCACGGAGTCTTAATTGTCTAGCGATTTCAGTTGCAGCTATTAAATTAACTTCAAGAGCGGTATCTTCTTGATTATTTGATTTACTTGATCTATTTCCGCTATTTACATCAACAACATGTAACGCTTCGGTATGTTCTATAACTAAATATGCTCCCTTAGCCATTGATACATTTTGCCCAAAGGAAGTTTTTATTTGTCTTTCAACTCCATATTTCTCAAAAATAGGAGATTCGTCTTTATGTAGTTTAACTATAGATTCTTTGGTAGGTGCAATTTCTTGCACATAATCTTTTAATTGATAATAAAGAGTTTCATCATCTACCACAATTGAAGTAAAGGTGTCATTAAATAAATCTCTTAATATTAAAGAAGATTTATTCATTTCATCTAATACTTTACTTGGATAAGTGGCTCTTTGCAATTTTTTACACATTGTTAACCATCTTTCATGCAATGTTTGTAAATCTTTGTCTAGTTCAGCTACTTTTTTGCCTTCAGCAACAGTTCTAATTATAACTCCAAATCCTTTTGGAGCAATACTTTTAACTAATCTTTTTAATCTATCTTTCTCATCATTAGAATCTATCTTTTGTGAGACTGAAATTCGACTAGAAAATGGAACTAAGACCAAATATCTACCAGCTATTGATAGCTCGGAACTTATTCTTGGTCCCTTTGTAGAAATTGGTTCTTTAATTATTTGTACTAATACTGTTTGATTAGGTTTTATAGCTTCATTGATACTGCCATTTTTATCGATTTCTTTTTCAAATGTAAAATTCTCAATAGAGTGATTTTTTAATTTACCTGAAATAATTCCTTTGATAAATTTTAAATACGTAGGTAGTTTAGGTCCTAAGTCGTGATAGTGTAAAAATCCATCTTTATGATATCCTACATTTACAAATGCAGCATTCAATCCAGGAATAGATTTTCTTACCTTAGCAATAAACACATCACCGACGCTATATTTGCTACTCTCTTTGTCTTTTTGAAATTCTACTAATTTTCCATCTTTTAATAAGGCAAAATCAACAATATTAGAACTAGAACGTATTATAAGTTCTTTATTCATAATGTTATTTTTTATCTATGCTTTGCATAAATTGATTATTAAATTTAATGTATGTCAACAAACTCATGAATACGAAATTAATTATCGTAAATTAAACATGAATCTTATTTCAAGGAACTTATATAGAAAAATAACTATTTTTTCTTGTGACGATTAGCTCTACGTCTTTTTTTACGTTTATGCGTAGCTACCTTATGTCTTTTTCTTTTTTTACCACTTGGCATAAATTTGATTTTTTAAATTAATATTTATAATATAAATTATTTAACCTGAACTTTTGATTTCACTCCTTCTAAAAATGTTTTAGCAGGTTTAAAAGCAGGAATGTTATGAGCAGGTATTTTAATTGTAGTATTTTTTGATATATTTCTACCGGTTTTTTCAGCTCTTGTTTTAACAACAAAACTTCCAAATCCTCTTAAATATACATTTTCACCGTTTTCAAGAGAAGTAATCACTTCTTTCATGAACGACTCTACAGTTGCTTGAATATCAGCTTTTTCAATTCCTAGTTTTTGAGAAACATTAGATACAATTTCAGCTTTTGTCATTTATTTTATCTGTTTTTTTATATTTTTTCAACGCCAGCAAATATATGTATTTTATATTCAATATTTCAAGCCAAATTAATTTAATTTATTGATTATAAGCTTTATTTTTACTCTCAATCTTCTCAATACATGAATTTTACCACCAAAATTGTTAATTGGTATTCAAAAAACAAAAGAGATCTTCCGTGGAGAATTAATAAAAATCCATATTCAGTTTGGCTTTCAGAAATAATACTGCAACAAACTAAGATTCAGCAAGGACTCCCCTATTACTTAAGGTTTATGGATAAATATCCAAATGTATTTTCTCTTTCTCAAGCATCTGAACAAGATATTCTGAAATTATGGGAAGGATTAGGTTATTATTCAAGGGCTAGAAATTTACATAAAACAGCTAAGCTCATAGTAAGGGATTTAGAGGGGGTTTTTCCTTCAACTTATACTGGGTTACTAAATCTGCCAGGAATAGGGAAATATACCGCAAGTGCTATATCTTCAATTTGTTATGAGGAGAGAAAAGCCGTTTTAGATGGAAATGTTTTTAGATTATTGTCTAGATATTTTAATATAGACTTCCCAATTAATTCACCCTTAGGATTGAAATATTTCGAACAATTATCTTTTGATTTACTCCCTGAAATTAATATTGGTGATTATAATCAAGCTTTGATGGATTTTGGATCTACTGTGTGTAAACCAAAACTTGCTAAATGTGACACTTGTATTCTAAAGGAAGAGTGTGGCGCTTACGCTAATAGTAAAGTATACGTAGTTCCAGTTAAAACAAAAAAAAAACCAGTATTAATTAAGTATTTTAATTTTTTAATATATATTTCTAACGACAACAAAACTATTATTGAACGGAGGGATAATAATGGAATTTGGCAAAAGCTTTATCAGTTTCCTCTTGTAGAAAGTGATAAAGAATTAGACGCTAATGCTCTTTTACAGAATCCTCAAATTCAAAAAAAACTTCCTTCAACTTTTTATCAGCTTAAATTAATTAATGTGTATCCTCAAGTCCATAATCTAAGTCATAGAAAACTGTATATTAAATTTTGGGAAATTAGATTAAAAAATATTGATGGAAATTCAACATCTATTCAAAATTTAGATAATTTTCCATTTCCAATTGTATTAACCCGGTTTATTAAGTCGTATTTTCAAAACAATTAAATAATTTTTTATTAAATTATATTAATTAAACTTAATTTAGACGAAAAAAGATGACAGGTACATTAAACAAAGTAATACTTATAGGCCATTTAGGAGATGATGTGAAAATTCATAACTTTGAAGGAGGAGGATGTATAGGCAGATTCCCGCTTGCAACAAATGAAACTTATTTAAATAAACAAACCAACGAAAAAGTAACAAATACAGAGTGGCATAACATTGTTGTTAGAAATAAAGCTGCGGAAATTTGTGAAAAATATCTATCCAAAGGAGACAAGGTTTATGTAGAAGGTAGAATTAAAACTCGTAAGTGGCAAGATGATAAGGGAGTTGACAGATATTCAACTGAGATTAATTGTCAAGAATTTACTTTTTTAAATACTAAAAATGAAATGAGTTCATCAAGCCCAAATGCCGAAACAAAAGCTACAATTCAGCCGAATACTAGTTCAGCTGATTTAAATGATGATTTACCGTTTTAATTAAATATTGATTAATTGAATGACCCTTTAATATATTATAGTTTAATACTAATAATCTTACTTGTTTTTTCAGGATTAATTTCTGGTTCCGAAGTAGCGCTTTTTTCTCTATCCAAATCTCAGATTCAAAATCAACAAAAATCTAGTTATATTGAGATTATAAAAAAATTATTATTAAACCCAAATAAATTACTAGCTACCATTTTAGTAGCTAATAATTTTATAAATATTGCTATAGTTATTTTATTTACTCAGATAGGGAGTGATTTATTTGATGGTATTACATCTGCTGTGTTAAAGTTTACATTAGAAATTATTCTAGCTACTTTCTTGATATTACTGTTTGGTGAAATATTACCAAAAATCTACGCAAGTAGAAACAATCTTGCTTTTTCTAAATTAGTTGCGTACCCTTTATTGTTATTGAATATTTTTTTAACACCTATTAGCATTCCAATGCAGCATTTATCTAATTTTATTAAAGACAAACTTAGCTTTACAAAACCTAATATTGGTCTTAATCAACTTTCATATGCATTGGACCTAACTAACCCTGGTGAAACAACAAAACAAGAGCACAAAATTTTAAAAGGAATTTTGTCATTCGGTAATACAGAAACTAGGGAAGTGATGAGGCCTAGAATTGATATTCATGCTTTTAAAAACACTTTAAGTTATGATCAAATTCTAAAAAATATTATAAAAAATAGTTTTTCAAGAATCCCGGTATATAAAGATGAATTAGATAATATTGTTGGAATATTATATGTTAAAGATTTGTTACCTTTTTTAGATAAAAAAGAATTTGAGTGGTTATCAATCTTAAGAAAACCATTTTTTATTCCAGAAAATAAAAAGCTTGATGATTTAATGCAAGAATTTCAAGAAAAAAAAATACACCTAGCTATTGTTGTGGATGAATATGGTGGTACTTCAGGAATAATTTCATTAGAAGATGTAATCGAAGAAATTGTTGGTGATATTTCTGATGAGTTTGATGACGATAGTTTACTTTTCTCTAAACTTGATAATTCTAATTATATATTTGAAGGCAAAACATCTATGAAAGATTTTTATAAAATCTTAAATATTGACTCTATTTTCTTTGATAAGTTAAAAGGAGACTCCGAAACCTTAGCTGGCTTTATACTGGAGATTTCACAAAGTTTCCCTAAAATAAATAGTAAGGTAGTTTTTGAAAATTATGTATTTACAATAGAATCCATAGATAAAAAAAGAATTAAACAAGTTAAAGTTACTATTGCATGAAAATAAAATTATGGTGGTGTTTGCTTATTATAATATCTATTAATTCTTGTGAAACTGTAGAGTTACCCAAGCCAGATGCTTATCTAAGGTTAGATTATCCAGAACCTAATTATGCATATGTGAGTTTTGATAATACAAATATAAATTTTCAAATAAATAAAGTAGATACTTCAGTTTTTGATTTAGAAATAGACGGCGACAACGATTCACTCCTTTCAAAAAATATAATTTACCAATCGATAAAAGCAGAGATTTTATTAAAATATTACAGCATAACTAAAAACAATAAGTTGTCTTACAGGTTAAAATATTTAAGTGATTTCACCTCCATTCACTTAAGAAAATCATCAACTCCTGCCAAAGTTCAGGAGTTCATTGATGACCAAAAAAGAGTATATGCATCCATAATAAATATTCCGGGAGATGTAACCTCACCATATCAGTTTTATGCCACAGACAGTACTAATAACTTAATAATCGGAATTTTGAATTTAAAGACTAAGACCAAGTATGACTCTGTCTTACCATCTTTAAGCTATCTTAAAAATGATATTTATCATTTGATCGAATCCATTAACTGGAATGAACAATGAAAATAAATATAGAAAAGAAATGGCTCTACCTTTTAGGGCTGTCCTTAATATGGGGTAGTTCATTCATACTTATTAAAAAAAGTTTAATTGGCTTGTCTCCCTTACAAGTTGGCTCATTGAGAATTGTATTCTCATCGATAATAATTTTTTTAATAGGATTTAATAAAATTAAAACTATTCAAAAGGATAAATGGAAATGGATAGCAGTATCAGCAATTATAGGCACTTTTTTTCCTGCATTTTTATTTGCATATGCAGAAACTCAAATAGATAGTGCAGTGGCATCTATTTTAAACTCACTAGTCCCAATGAATACAGTTCTTATAGGCTTAGCTGTGTTTAAAATATCTACAACTAAAAGGCAATCAATTGGAGTGATTATTGGTTTTATAGGAACTGCAGTTTTAATAATATCAGGATCTGATTTGAATCCTGACCAGAATTATATGTATTCGGGATTAGTAATTATATGTTCTATTTTGTATGCTACAAATGTTAATTTGATAAAAAAATATTTATATGATGTTAATGCAGTAGCAATTGCTGCAGGTCAATTCTCTGTTATTTTTATTCCTTCTTTAATAGTTTTACTCTACTCTGATTTCTTCAAAATAGATCTTATTAATAATAAAATAATCCATGAGTCCCTTTTATATGTATTGCTATTGTCATTTTTTGGAACTGCTATGGCAAAAATATTATTTAATAAGTTGATTCAAATTTCCTCTCCAGTTTTTGCTTCATCGGTCACTTACTCAATGCTCATTGTGTCTGTTATATGGGGGGTATTAGATGGCGAGCTTTTTAATTCTTCTCAAGCCATAGCAACGGTATTGATAATAATTGGAGTTTATTTATCTAATAAAAAAAAGCCCATCAATTAAGATGAGCTTTTTATAAATTTAATGATTTACCTATTAGTAAAAATCTGAATCTTTTAGTGACACATTGATTAATACTTCAGTAAAATTAAATTCTAATTCTTGACCACCGGCATTTACCTGCATAAAGTATGGCACCATTATGCTATTCACATTTTTATAATCGCCATATTTTGTAGATGAAATATTTTTATTTTCATCTTCTTCTTCAAGACTTATTAAATAACCAGTTTCAACGTTATATAAGCGATAAGAGACTTTATCATTTTTAGTAACCTTTACTTTATAAACATCTTCACCATCAATAGAGTTAATACTAACTAACTCAAGTTGATCTTCTGTGAAGTAAAGTTCTTCAAAAATTCCTTGAACATTTTTAGCTTCTTCTAATTCTTTCTCACTCATCATTATTTTTTGACCTTGTTGCTCCATATAACCTTTTTCGCCACTGAAATTTCTTTTCATAAGTGAAATAGTTTGCCCACCCATATTGGCTTTCATCTCAAAAGATGTTTTATTTGGCATCATTTTTTTGGAAATTGCTTCAGGAGCAAATGGAGCTCCAGGAATTGTAACGCTTGCTTTAGTAACTAACGAATTAATAGCACTAATTTTTTCTTTTCCACCAATTGATTTTATATAGTTACTCATTACATCTAAAGCTGTTAATCCTTTTGGAATAGCTTTATTGAATACAGGTTTTGCAACTGGATTTGCGTATTTGTCAAAATAATTTATTGGAAAACCAACTTTCTCTAAATTAGCAACAACATCACTCCCTTTTCCTACAATTATAATTCTTGATCGTCCTATATCAAAAAACCTATTCGCAACCCTTTTAACATCGTCTTGAGTTACTGCATTAATTTTTTCTAAATAGGTTTCATAAAAATCCTCAGGAAGATTATTTAGCTTTATGTTTAACGCATAATTAGCAACAGTTTGTGGTCTTTCTAGTCTCATAATAAAATTTCCAACATATTTTGCTTTTGCATTTTTAAGAAGCTGCGCATCAACAAGCTCAGTTCTGATTCTAACAATTTCATTTACAATTTCGGTAACAGCGCTATCAGTAACAATATTTCTAACCTTTGCTCCTGCTTTAAATCTTTCTACTCCATATCTGTTTGACCCTAAGCTAGAGTAAGCTCCATAAGTATAGGCTTTATCTTCTCTAAGATTTTTAAAAAGATACCCTTCGCCACCACCACCAAGAATATTGTTGGTAATTAGTGCAGCAAAATAATCTTCATCATTCATCTTTAAATCCACATTATTAGTGATAGAAATACTTGATTGAGTAGCTGTAGGTAAATCAATAAAGTTAAACTGGGACAGTTCAACATTTGAAGTAAATTCTGGAGTTAAATATTCAATATTTTTAGCTTTTTTCCATGAACTAAATTTTTCAATAATTGATTTTTTAACCTCCTTATAATCAACATCTCCAATTACGACTATGTAAGCATTGTTAGGATTTGTGTATTTTTTTTGAAACTCTAATACATCTGAAAAATTAACTTCTTCTAAAGATTTCTCCGTGATAAACTCTCCATAAACATGGTTCTTTCCATAAGAAAGTGCATTTCCAACTCGAGCTGAAATTGCATCTAAGCTTTTTTCATCTGACTTAAGCCCCTCTATTAGTTGTTCTTTTTGCTTATTAAATTCTTCTTCTGTTAATAGAGGATTAATAATTCCATCTGACATTAGCTCCAAAATTCTATCAGAGTGTTTGGTTAATGAACTTGCAAAACTACCTCCAAATCCAATGTTTACATTAGCTCCAAGAAAATCTATTTCTTCGTTAAATTCATCTTTGGAAATTGTTGTTGTTCCATTTCCTAGCATTGCAGAGATAATAGATAGAACCCCAGCTTTATCACCTTCTAAAATCGGACCATTATCAATTCTTACGCTGTAAGATACTCTCGGAAGTTTATGATCTTCTACAACCAATACTTTTATACCGTTTTTAAGCTTAAACTCCTTAGGAGTTTTAAGAGATATTTTTGGAGTTGGCCCTCCTTTGGGCATTATAGATCTATCCAGTTGTGCATTCACTCCAAATGACAAAAGAAATATTGATATTAATAATATTATTTTATTTTTCATTTTAATTATTTTAAAATTATTATTCAGTAGTTTCAGGTAAATATTCTATATCAACTCTTTGGTTTGAGTTTAAATACTTTTTAGCAACTGCCTGTATTTCTTCTCTAGTTATAGACCTGTATATATTGATCTGCTCGTTTATTAGATTAACATCTCCATAAAGCAAATAATATCTAGCTAAAGAATTAGCAATTCCGGCAATACTAGAATTAGAATTTACAAATTGATTTTCAAATTTATTTAATAATTTCTGGTAAGATCTTTCAGAGATTAACTCATTTTGAACTAGAGTTATTTCTTCTTCAATTTCAGCTATTAACGTATCAAGAGGGACATCTCCAAGTGGTAGAGCTAGAGTAGCAAAAATACTATAGTCTACTTGACCTAAATTAATTACTTGTGTTTGTAAAGCTTGTTTTTGATCATCCACAAGTTTTTTGTAAAGCACAGAACTTTTTCCATCACTCAAATATGTTGAAATCATATCTAAAACATATGAGTCTCTAGAAGCAAACCCTGGCGTTCTAAATGTAGATAGTACCATTGGGATTTGTATATTTCTATCGTATGCTTTTACTCTCACATTTTCAGTAATTGGTTCTTCTTTAGGAAAATTCCTTACAACTTGATTGCCAGTAGGAACTTCATCAAAATACTTTCTAACTAATTTTTCTGTTTTTTCAGTATCAATATCCCCAGCAACAATTAGCACAGCATTATTTGGACCATAAAAAGTTTCGTGATATGCCATAAATTCTTCTAAAGTAGCAGCATCTAAGTGTTCCATTTTACCAATATTTTCATCTTTATATGGGTGTACTTTGAATAAATTCTCATTTAGTACTTTTAATATTTTCCCATAAGGAGCATCATATCTTTGTCTTTTTTCTTCTTTTACAACCTCATTTTGGGTATCAACTCCAAGCTGATCAATAACTGGGTGTAGCATTCTTTCTGATTCAAGCCATAAACCTAATTCAAGTTTGTTTGAAGGGAAAGTCTCATAATAGTAAGTTCTGTCCTGAGAAGTGTTAGCATTAAAACTACCTCCATTTGCAGGAATAATCTTCATAAATTCACCTCTGCCTATATTTTCTGAACCTTCAAATAATAGATGTTCAAAAAAGTGAGCAAATCCAGTTCTTTCTCTGTCTCCATCTTTACCTCCTACGTCATACATAACTGAAGTGGTTACCACGGGTGCTGCATTGTCTTGGTGTAAGATGACATGCAGGCCGTTATCTAAGTCAAATTCTGTAAAGTCTACTTGTTGTGAATAAGAATTAATATTCGCAAGAAATACTACAGAAAACAATAAAATATTATTTTTCATTTTCATTTTTTTTAATTGTTTTGCTAAAATATATTTTAACTTTATTAAAGTTGTTAAAAATTCATTAAAATTATGTGGGGGGAGGCTAATTTACAAAAATTTATATATATACTATCTTAGTATGTTAATGATTGCTAGTTTTAGGTCAAAACTTTTGTATGTTAACTTATAAACTTTATATTTGCACTCGTTTTTAAACAAAAAATTAATAAAAAAATTAAGCTATGTACGCAATTGTAGAGATAGCAGGGCAACAATTTAAAGTTGTTAAAGACCAAAAGTTATTTGTTCATCGCTTGGAAGGTAAAGAAGGTAGTAAAGTTACATTTGATAACGTTCTTTTACTTGCAAATGATGAAAAAGTATCTGTAGGCGCCCCAGCTATAGACGGAGCTCAAGTAGGAGCCAAAGTCTTAAAACATTTTAAGGGTAATAAAGTTATTGTCTTTAAGAAAAAAAGAAGAAAAGGATATAGAGTTAAAAATGGTCATAGACAGGCTTTAACTGAAATTCTAATTGAAAACATTTTATCTTCAGGAGCAAAAAAAGGAAAAACTGTTGAAAAATCAACTAAACCCGATTTAAAACCAGTAAAAACTGAAGTTAAATCTAAAAGCATTGAGAAAGAAGCTGTAGATTTATCTAAATTAACTGTTGCTACTTTAAAGGAGATGGCAAAGGCTAAAGGAGTTAAAGGTATTTCATCAATGAAAAAAGATGATTTAATAAAATCATTAAGTTAAACGTAAAAACTATTAATCATGGCACATAAAAAAGGAGTAGGTAGTTCCAAAAATGGTAGAGAATCAGAATCGAAGCGTTTAGGCGTTAAGATATTTGGTGGTCAAGCTGCCATTGCAGGAAACATTCTTGTTAGACAAAGAGGAACTGTACATAACCCAGGTGAAAATGTTTATGCAGGTAAAGATCATACTTTACATGCTAGAATAGACGGGGTAGTCAAATTTGATAAAAAGAAAAACAACAAATCATTTGTTTCAATTGTACCATTTGATTCATAATTTTATCTTAATATTTATAAAAAAAGCCTTTCTAATTTAGAAAGGCTTTTTTTATGGAGTTAACTTTAGATTAATACCTATAGTGTTCTGGTTTGTATGGTCCAGCTTGGGTAACACCGATATAATCTGCTTGATCTTTACGTAATTCAGTTAGTTCAACACCAATTTTTGCTAAGTGTAAATACGCAACTTTTTCATCTAAATGTTTTGGCAACATGTACACTTCATTTTTGTACGCTTTTGCATTGTTCCAAAGTTCCATTTGAGCTAAAGTTTGGTTTGTAAATGAATTCGACATTACAAAACTTGGATGACCAGTTGCACAGCCTAAATTCACTAAACGTCCTTCTGCTAATAAAATAATATCTTTTCCATTGATATTGTATTTATCTACCTGTGGTTTAATTTCTATTTTTTCACTAGTAGCATTTAAATAAGGAACATCAATCTCATTATCGAAATGACCAATATTTGCTACAATTACTTTGTCTTTCATTGCTTCAAAATGTTCTTTTCGTACAATGTCTTTGTTTCCAGTTGTTGTAATAATAATATCAGAATTTGCAACAACAGTCTCTAATTTCTTCACTTCAAAACCATCCATTGCAGCTTGCAATGCACAAATAGGATCAATTTCTGTTACAGTTACAATACTTCCTGCTCCAGCAAATGAAGCTGCAGTTCCTTTACCAACATCTCCATAACCACAAACCGTTACACGTTTTCCTGCTAACATAATGTCTGTTGCTCTACGAACTGCATCTACTGCAGATTCTTTACAACCATATTTGTTATCAAATTTAGATTTTGTTACAGAATCATTAATATTAATTGCTGGCATTGTTAATGTTCCATTTTTAACACGTTCATATAACCTATGAACTCCAGTGGTGGTTTCTTCTGATAAACCATTAATCCCTGCGGATAATTCAGGGTAACGATCTAAAACCATATTGGTTAAATCCCCTCCATCATCTAAAATCATATTTAATGGTTTTTTGTCTTCACCAAAAAATAAGGTTTGTTCAATACACCAATCAAATTCCTCTTCGTTCATCCCTTTCCAAGCATAAACAGAGGTTCCAGTTGCAGCGATTGCAGCAGCAGCTTGATCTTGTGTAGAGAAAATATTACAAGAACTCCAAGTGACTTCTGCACCTAAAGCTTGCAGTGTTTCTATTAAAACTGCAGTTTGAATTGTCATATGTAAACACCCTGCTATTCTAGCACCTTTTAATGGTTGAGAATCACCATATTCCTCTCTCAAACTCATTAAGCCAGGCATTTCTGACTCAGCCAAATCCATTTCTTTTCTCCCCCAGTCAGCAAGTGATAAATCCTTTACTTTGTATGAAGTATATTTAGTATTTTTTGCAATCATAATTGTATATTTGGTATGTTTCTTATATAAGACTGCAAATTTACATAATATGTTTATATAATTATATGCCAATTTATAAAAGTTATAGCCCGAACTCCTCAACAATCATAAAAGTGTGGAAAATTAAGGAAAGTTATAATGAACTAATCTCTTCAATATCATTAAGTAAATTAACTCTGGAGAAATTAAAAAACACAAATAGTGAAAGTAAACGATGTGAAATATTAAGTGTAAGACATTTAATAATTGCATTAGGATACTCAGACAATGACCTTTATTATAATAAGTTAGGTAAGCCTATTTTAAAAGGAATTAAAAATATTTCAATTACACATTCAAAATTATTTTCTGCAGTTATAATTAGTGATTTTAAAGTATCTATAGATGTTGAAAATATAAGAGATAAAATTATAAATATTTCAGAAAAGTTTATTGATTATGAATATTCATATTTAGCTGATCTTAATTTTGAAAAAGAAAGACTCACCTTCATATGGTCTATTAAAGAATGTATTTATAAAATATCTGAACAAAAATTACCCTATATATTTAAAGAAAAATGTATAGTATTGCCTTTTTCAAAGAATGATGATTCAGTTGTTTCATGGTTAAATTTTAAAGGCTTAATAACCTGCTTTAACTCTTATCTCTATAGTTTTGAAGGTTATAAACTAGTTTATTTAATTAACGAAAACTAATGGATTTTATAATTGACTTTTTTATAGAAGCTTACTCTAACACATCATTTACCATGATGCTTTTGGAGTTAATTGCATTTGTATTTGGTATTGTCAGTGTTATTTACGCCAAAAAAGAAAATATTTTAGTATACCCAACTGGAATTATTTGTACAGTTATCACCATGTATATTCTTCTAGAAGCTGAGTATTTTGGTGATATGATGATGAATCTATATTACTCTTCAATGAGTGTTTATGGTTGGTGGAACTGGTCGAGAATTAAGAATGATAGCTCTAAAATTGAAATTACTTATACTAATTATAGAGAAAGGGTTACGGCTATTATATTGTTTTTTGTTACAATGATTATTACATATACTGTCTATCTAGTAAATATCCCCACTATTGAATGGATAAATTATATAGATATTTTAACTTCAGGGATATTTTTTGTTGCTATGTGGTTTATGGCTAATAAGAAAATAGAAAGTTGGATTTTTTGGATAATTGGTGATGTAATTACAATACCTTTATATTCTTACAGAGGTTTAGGAATGTTATCAATGCAATATTTAATTTTTACAATTTTAGCAATTCAAGCATATAATCAATGGAAAAAGAGCTTAGTCAAGTAAAATCAAACTGTGTTAAAATAGTTCTATTTGGGCCAGAATCAACTGGAAAAACCACTCTTTCTAGACAACTAGCTAGATATTATAACTCTGTATGGGTGAGAGAGTACGCTAGACAGTATCTGCAGAATAAATGGAATAATGAAAGGAAAACTTGTGAACCAACAGATTTAATCCCAATTGCTATTGGGCAAATTAGTCTTGAAAATGAATTAGCTTCAAAAGCTAATAATGTCTTGATATGTGATACAGATTTACTAGAGACTAAAGTATATTCAGAAGCGTATTATATAGGAAGTTGCGACCCAACATTAAAAAAATATGCTATTGAAAACTCTTATGACCTTTATTTTCTTACCTATATAGATATTCCATGGGAAGCAGATGATTTAAGAGATAAACCAAAGGAAAGACTTGCTATGTTTAATGCTTTTGAATCTGAGTTAAAAAAGTACAATAAGCCTTACGTTATCTTAACAGGCAGTAAAGAGAAAAGACTAAAAGAGGCAATAAATCATATTGATAAACTAATATTAAATAACACTAAATAATCTTTTAATTATTAAATATTAGTTTATACATTTGTAATGTCTCAAAAGGGGTGCTTTTAAGCTGAGATTATACCCATTGAACCTAGAACAGATAATGCTGTTTAGGAATTTGTAACTAACCATTAATTATTTAAAAAAAATAATTGACCCCTTTTTATTTGATAATAACTTATCATATGAAAAACCTTTTATTATTCTTATCAATTTTTGTAAACTCATCAATTTTTTCTCAAGAACCAAATTCTACTATAGATCTTCCAGCTGAAGTACAAAATTTAGAAGAAATTCTTGTTTCCTCTATAAGAGTCGATAAAAATGCACCAATTGCTTTTAGTAATGTTACTAAAGATGATTTAGCTAAAAATAATTTAGGACAGGACTTACCTATTTTATTAAATTCTTTAACCTCGGTAGTTACAACTTCAGATGCTGGAGCTGGAGTAGGATATACCGGGATTAGAATTAGAGGCGTAAATGCACAATCAACAAATATAACAATTAATGGAATTCCATATAATGATGCAGAATCTTTAGGCACCTTTTGGGTGGACTTACCTGACTTTGCTTCGTCTGTTGAAAACCTTCAAGTACAGAGGGGAGTAGGAACCTCTACGAACGGGTCTAGTGCCTTTGGAGCTAGCATTAATATATTGACTGATCTAATTTCTGAAAAATCATATTTTGAAACCTCTAATTCTGTAGGTAGTTACAACACTATAAAAAATACTTTTAAATTTAGTACAGGGATGCTTAATGATTATTTTGAATTTTCTGGAAGACTTTCTAAAATTGATTCCGATGGGTATATTGATAGGGCAAACTCAGATTTAAAATCATACTTTCTACAAGGGACTTATAAAAAAAACACTACAATGATTAAAGCATTGAGTTTTGGCGGTCATGAAATAACTTATCAGGCATGGAACGGAATTGATGGAGCTACTTTAGAAAGTGACAGAACATACAACCCTTCAGGCATGTATATAGACCAATCCGGAAATGTTCAATTTTATAACAATGAGGTTGATAATTATAAACAAGATCATTACCAACTTCATTGGAGTGAAATTTTGAATTCTAGTTTTACATCTAATTTTTCTTTTAACTTAACTAATGGTCTTGGCTACTATGAGCAATATAAAGAAAATGACAATCAAGACTATATAACTAGAAAATGGTTAGATAATCAATTTATAGTAGCTAACTACTCTTTGAATTATCAAAGCGAAAAAACTAGTATTAACTTTGGGTCTTCTTACAGTGAGTATGATGGAGATCATTTTGGAAAAGTAATATGGGCTCAAAACTCTTCAAATACTGAAGTAGGAGATAGATTTTATGATGGAAATGGTATTAAAAAAGATTTCAGTAATTACTTAAAAACTACTTACCAGATAAATTCAAATATTTCATTATATGGAGATATTCAAATAAGAAATGTTAAATATGACACATCTGGTAGTACATCAGATATTTTAGATTTTTCACTAAATAAAAGTTATAGTTTCTTTAACCCAAAAGCTGGATTAAATTACGCATTTAATAGTGATAATAATTTATACTTCTCTTTTGCTAGAGCAAATAGAGAGCCAACTAGAAGTGATTTTGAAAATAATGCAGATATTCAACCAGAAAAATTAAATGATTTAGAGCTAGGTTGGAATTTTTCAAAAAATAATTTTCTTATATCTACCAATTTTTATTATATGCAATATGAAAATCAATTAGTACTTACGGGTTCAATTGATGACGTAGGAAATCCAGTTAGACAAAATAGTGGAGAGAGCCATAGAATGGGATTAGAAATAGAATCTAGCTTTACAATTTCAAATAAGTTTAGCTTAAGTGCAAACTCAAGTTTTAGTCAAAATAAAAACAAAAACTTTGTAACATCCTTAAATGGTGAGTTAATAAACTTAGGTAGAACTAATATATCTTTTTCACCAAACCTAATTTCATCCATAAATTTACTGTATTCTGCAAATAAAAATCTTGATCTTTCACTTTTAGTTAAGCATGTTGGAGATCAATATATGAGTAATACAGATTCTGATTTTTCAAAATTAGATGCCTACTCAACCCTAGATTTTAATCTTAACTATAATTTTAAAAATCCACTTTTCTTCAATGAAATAGTTTTAACAGCGGTAGTTAATAATGTTTTAGGGATTAAATATGTTTCAAACGGGTATTATTATACGTATGATGACACTTGGAGTAACCCTAATAGCATTACTACTATTGAAGGGGCAGGTTATTACCCTCAAGCAACAACAAATTATTTAATAGGGTTGAAATTCAAATTATAGATTTGAAATAAAAAGATTATTGCCATTTATTTCAACTCTATAGGCCTTTAATCCACACTCTAGAGTTATACCTAAAGATTGCCCTGTAATAAGACTGTATGAGTTTTCATCTGAGCAACTACACTTGCTCTCTAGTCCATTAATTGTCATTGTTGAGCAGGTGCTGTTTATGTGATTTGGGTCACTAGCATCCCAAGCCAGATAGCCAGTCCCTGAATTAGTTACTATTACACCTCCATTACCTATGTTAGGGATATGTACAGAGTTGCTAATGAAATTTAATTGATTGTATTGTGGTAGATTTAGATTTACTTCATAATTAACTCCAATATTAGCCAAATATGTGCATTGAGATAAAACTTCATCTTTTTCACATGAAAATATTAAAGAGATTAATAATGATATAATTATTTTCTTCATTTTGTGAAATTACAACAAAAACATTTTTCATTTAAATATTTTGTATATTTGATTTGTATCTCGTGTGAACGAGATTTTTGTATTTATATAACATGTTTTAATTAATTATAAAGTATGAGTAGTATTTCATATTATACTGAAGAAGGTTTAAAGAAACTTAGAGATGAGCTAAGTCAATTAAAAGATATTGAACGACCAAATGCTTCAAATGCTATTGCAGAAGCAAGAGATAAAGGCGATTTAAGTGAGAATGCTGAATATGATGCTGCAAAAGAAGCTCAAGGAATGCTAGAAATGAAGATATCTAAACTTGAAGAAACATTATCTGGAGCTAGAGTAATTGACGAATCTCAATTAGACAACTCTAAAGTTTTAGTTTTATCAAAAGTTAAGATTAAGAATAAAGCTAATGGAGCGGAAATGGGTTATACTTTAGTTGCTGATGGTGAAGCAGATTTGTCTTCGGGTAAATTATCTGTGAACTCCCCTATAGGTAAAGGTTTATTAGGGAAATCTCTAGGAGATGAAGCTGAAATTAAAGTTCCTAATGGGATAATTAAATTTATTATAACTGAAATATCAAGATAGTGAAATCTATTTTCTCAAAAATAATTTCTCAAGAAATTCCTTGCTATAAAATAGCGGAAAACAAAGATTTTATAGCTTTTTTAGATATTAACCCAAACTCTTTAGGTCACACCCTTTGTGTGCCGAAAGTTGAAGTGAACGACTTCTTAGATCTAGATGAAGAAATCTACAATAGTCTAATGTCATTTTCCAGAAAAGTAGCTCTAGCAATTAAACAAGTAGTTCCTTGTGAAAAAATAGGTTTGTCATTGATTGGCCTGGAAGTTCCACATGTACATGTACATTTAATACCTATATCAACCATGGAAGATATGCGGTTTGTTAAAAAAGTAACATTTAATCATGAATATTTTGAATCATTGGCTAAAAAAATAAATACTATTTACGCTTTGTCAAATTCAATTTGAATTATAGTTTCGACATTTTTTTCTGAAGATTTTACAAAGATTTTACCATTATGATAGTCC
>Ga0209192_10000499_pt1 | contig 38218 bp, 71 predicted proteins | sample ArcticOcean_MG_C_11_FD_187433 | JGI IMG/M metagenome (GOLD analysis project Ga0209192, IMG submission 187433) | Marine microbial communities from western Arctic Ocean - ArcticOcean_MG_CB2_154 (SPAdes) (version 2) | ecosystem: Environmental > Aquatic > Marine > Oceanic | place: Arctic Ocean... | reverse complement strand
ATTTAGCCCTAAAGCCTGTATCGTTGCCTTGTCGGTGGTACCACATTTCAAATGTATCAGTTGTCCAAAGAGCTCCTTTGCCATTACCTTTCTTAGGAGCCAGGCTGTACCACTTATTCCACCAATATTTGGCAGTTTCTCTATCTCTAGACTTCTTTGCAGTAAAGAAATTCATTCGACAGTGTGCCGCAGACCAAAAGCCCGGACGTCTCACTACCCAAGTGTCGGCATGTTTTTGATTATCTAATTGTTTGTATAGCTCAGGATTATCTAAACGTCCTGTAAACTTTCCAGTCTTGTGGTTAGGGTTTGCCTGGCCGCCGAGTGAACCCCCGTATTCTGCTACTTTGTTAAAATAATTAGGACTTTGTACTATGTTGAATCTGTCACTATAATGTTTGCAAACTTCTTGAAACTTTTCCGTATCCTTAGATTCAAAAAGTATCTCAGTACTATAATCATCTCCATACTCGTCTAAGTGAGCAAGCCAGTCATCACTCGAACCTTTGTAAACACTTAAATCTCTAGTAGTCTGGCCTAGATATTTCTTGCCTGTTACATTGTGTGTATGGTGATATAGTTTTTGTTCAAGCATTATGTTTCTCGTAATAAGTATAGACTCTATTGTACCATTCAGTACGCCAGTCGTTGTATTCATGTGGCCATACATCAAATTGCTGATATGTTTCTCCGCCTAGTTCCATGCCATCATCACCGCGACTACACATAAAGATATGTCCTTCACTGATGTTAGTACCGTAGATTTCGTTGTGACCTTCTGCATATGCTACTAACTGTAAGAAATAGTTTTGTACATACTCTAGCTTCTTTGGCTTGTTAGTTTGTTTAAAGTCCATAATACAGGGTTGACCTTTGTACTGTCCAACTAAGTCAGTTGTGCCTGCATACATCTGCGGAACATAAAGAGCAACTTCACTCCCCCAGATCTCATCTACATCGCACATAGCATGTTTAACTACTTCCTCAGCCATCTTGTGTGCTTTTTTAGCAAACGGATTGCTTCCAGGGGTAGGTAGTTCACCAAAGTCAACGTAGTCTTCAAGATACTTGTGCATACGTGTACCAACACCTGCGGCTTCGGTAACAACTTCCTGTGCTTTCTTTTCGCCTACACGTTTGCGCCACATCATAAGTCCAGTCTTGTCGCTAGTAGCATCTAAGATTGTTGTAACACTTGCTACAGCACCACCGTCAGGTGTCATGTACTTGCGTTTGCCGTCTACTTGTTTACGTGATATTGGTTGATAATCGTACTTCTTTGTTATTAAACTCATTTACACTCCGTTATCGTCATTCCCAGGGTTCATCGAACTGTGATTGGCTATAATAAGGATCAATAGTAGAGTTTTGATCATCTCGAGATTCAAGTTTGGTTACTTCAGGTACGTAATGCATAACCATCTGTTCTACACCTAGTTTAAGTGTAATGCTACTACTAGCACATCCAGAGCATGCACCGCCTAGTTCAACTAAGAGAGTTCCTTCGTTGTAACTAATAAATTCAATTACTCCGCCGTGGCCAGCTACTGCAGGTTTTACTTGCGTTTCAATTAATTCTTTAATCTGTGTGATTATTTCTTCGTCTGTTCGTATTGTCATATTGTTTCCTTATTACGTTTATTATACGCTCTAAGATTCAACATGTCAAGTTTTATTTTAGAGTGTTGCACCAACATCAGTTGCTGACTTAGCCATGTTTGCTACCGTAGTATCACCTGGCTGGCCGTCTGCTTGTGGAGTATCAGTACCTGCTTTTTTAGTTTTTGGTTCAATACCTTTTTCGCTAAAGTTCTTTACCATAGTCTTTACTCTAGGATCAGTATCATAAGCAGCTTTAAATGTACCGTAGTCAAATTGTTCGCCGCCTATGTTTTGCATAAGTTTGTTGATGTCTAATAGTTTTGCACCTGGATACGATGTTGCTAGTTCATCTCTTGCTGTTTTATCAATTTTTGTAAATGGTAAGAATACCGAAGTTCCAGTTGAATCGGCACTGCTTATTATTGTTCTTAATAATTGTACGAGCTTGCTAGGGCCTTCTTCAGCCTCTAGGACTTTTTTTTTGAACCGGCTAATATCTGTCCAACTCTACGTGAACGTTCAAGTGACTCTCGTTTAGCTCGACCTGCGTCTTCTGCGCCACCTGCTGCCGGTGCTGCTGCTGCAAAGTCATCTGCGGCTACTGTTGGTTCCATGTCTGCGTCCATGTCTGCGTCTGCTGGTGCTTCTGCGTCTGCTGGTTCAGCTCCCATTGTATCTGGTAATGTTCTGCCTTCACCTGTTAACAATCCTACACCTTGTGTAAGTGCAGCTCGTGTAGTTTCCATAACGTCATACATTGCTTCTAGTGCTGGCTTAACTGTTTGAACAAATGCGTCTGACTGTTCTAAGCCTAATTCATCTCTAATAGCATCAGCAAGTTCTAGCATTGATTCTGTTTGCATTTCTGCTGTGTCTTCCATCCAACCAGTAACTCTATCTACCATGTCCTTGGAAGCCATAACTAATTCTGCTTCGTCCTCTTTGCCTTCACGTACTACTGATTCTTTCTTTAAGAAAGCTGGCTTATCGTCTTTAGTACCTTTTTTGCCGTCTTTGCCTGCATCCATTGGCATTTTTCCTTTGGCGTTCTTTGGCTTATCGTCTTTCTTATCTGCTGGCTTCTTGCCTTTTTTCTTGTCTTGATATGCTTTCAATCCAGCTGGCACTTCGCCTTCAATAACTGTTCCACGCTCGTCAATAGTAGCATTAATAACATCTAAGAATAACTTAGACTTTTGATAGTTGTTACTAGAGTGTACCTTATCAAAACTCTCTGTAGTTTCAATATTAGAAAGTTGTGTACGTAATCTATTACGTGCATCTTCTAACTGCTCATTGGTAAAAGTATCAACGTTAATCTTTTTTCCAAAGCGCCTAGCTAGTGTTTCGTTTAAGCTCTTCGCTGTAACTGGTTTTGTGATCTGACTTAATTTCATTTTAGCTTTCCTTAATACTTTGTATTAGTTACTTTTATTTATCTAAAGATGTGGCATTCTAGTGCCGCCGTGGCATCTTCTACCCTATATTTTGCTATATCGTACCGATCAAATGTTGCTTCTCTTTTCAATAAGTCTTTAGTATTTTCAATCGTATGTGAATAAAATATACAATCTACAAAGTTTTTTTGTAATTGTTGGTCTAATAGCATAATATCGTTAGTTCGACCTTCATCACCTTTTGACATTCTTTTAGCTATTGCTATTGCAGCTGGTTGAGAGAAACATTGTTCAACTATCTTATTTTCTTTACAATTAATAACTATATATTGACTTTTCTTTTTTCGTATAGCAAAACTTCCTATACGAATACTATTTCCTTTTTTATAAGGAAACAAAGACACGTCTATATTTTGATTTATTAAATCATTTAATTCATCAATGATTTTACTGTCAGCTTGTACTCTCGCCATTTTTTACCACCAATATAGTTGAACCGTTCTTAATCTTACTTACCAAACTCTTACGTATTAAACCTTCGATTATGACTTGATCTCTTTCAGAAAACCCAGCTAATGGGCTTTCTCCATTGAGTTTCTGCATAATACTTGCTTCTTCGTTTGTGATATAGGTACCTTTAATAAGGTCTGACATTTTCATTAAACTGTTCCGGATGTTCCGGATGTTCCTGTTGCCTGTGGTTGTGCATTAGGATTCTTTGCTTGATCAGCTTGTTTTTTTGCAGCATCTTTTATTTGTTTATCCATCGTCATTTTTAATTTATTTGGATCTTTTAATAAGTTTTTATCTGCGGCGGTTTGTCCTGGTTCTAATGCCTTGCCTGGCTCTGCAATTCCTAAATTTCCTTCTGTGTCTTGGAAAACAGTGCCAGTATCTTTTTTACCAATGTCAGTATCTATAGGTGCTATACTACCATCTGGCATTACTGCTTGTGCGACTTGTACAGTTTGTATTTGGGGCATGCCTGTTTCTGTTATCTCACGGAATCTCATTATATTCTACCTCCACGACTGTTTTCTTTGAACTTAGATGCATTACCAGCCTCTATCCATTTTTCTAACTCTTCAGGATCTACACCATGTCTCTCTGCTGCCTTATCTAATGCATCCTCTGGCTCCATTCCCTGATTCATGTAACTGTCTCTATCTGCTTTAATAGCAAACCATCTACCTTTGATTAAAGGATCAAACCCGTCACTGTTAGGATTCTGTTGATATTCTTTTTCAATTCTATCCGCCCAGCTACCATCTTCAGCCTCTTGTGGTACAAGATTTTGATGATTAGGATCTATAGGATCTGTCATATATTGAAACACTACCCCAGGATATGGTATTTCTGGAAACTGATCTTCTATGACTAAAACATAAGCTGTGTAAAGTGATATAGTACCATTTGCTTCTTTAAACTTTTTAAGTGCAGCGTCTCTGATAGCTTCAAACTCATCTTCAACCATAGCCGCTATTTCGCTACTATACCTAGGCTTCATCATACTTTGAGCTTTTTGTACTATCTTCTTATTGATGTTGTCTTCTGGTGCTTCTGGTATATTTTCTGTTATCTCACGGATTCTCATTATATTCTACCTCCGCGACTGTTATTAGTTGGCTTATTTAACGTTGCTAAACGATATGATCTAACATTTTGTTTTCTAGTTCTAATGCCAGTCATTTTAATTTTACCACCTTTTGCTGCTTTAGTTCGTTTAAGTGTTTGACTTTTTACATTATTAAGTGGTTTGTTACAGGAAGCAGGTGATGCCATTGTTCGACCTTTTCGTACTCCGCTAGTGCATCTATATTTTCTTACTTGTTTGCCGCCGCCACGCGACCAAACTAGCTCTTCCATTACGTGCATGTTTTCATTTGTTATAGATCGAATCAACATCTTAGCGTCTCCGGCTTGCTGATTTATTCATCATTTGAACTCTTTTACTTGCTGGGTTAGTTCTCTTAGTTCTCTTAGTTTTTCGGACTATTTTATTACCTAACCTTGCTTTCATCCTTTTCATGTTAGCACGTTTCTTAGGATCTATCTTAACATAACATTTTGCAACATTAGATACTATACGCCCGTTCCTTTGGCCGCCTATACATCTATATTTACGCACGACATTATTGCCAGCTCTTGCCCAAACAAGACCTTCGTCTACTTGGTAATCGTCAGATGTGATATCTCTTAATAACATATAGTTATTTACCTAAATTTAGTATGCTAATGTTAGTTACGATGTAAATGAGGTTTTTTATACTTTTTATAAAGATAACATAGTATAGGAATTAATAGTAATGCCCATATGCCTAATATAAAACAGTAAGTAACCATTTGTTAGGACGGTAAGTTCATTATTACAACTATAATGGTTGACAGTAAGCCTGTAATAATTGTAGCTGTTGCGCCAAATAATACTTTGATCATTGACTTATTTCCGTGAACTATATCAGTATGGATATGTTCTACTTTTGCTTCGATTTTTGTAAGACGCCCGTCTAGTTGTTCGTATCGTTGTTGACATAGGTCAACGTGTGCTTCTAAATTCTTTTTCTCTAAGGCGGTGGCCATTTTATACATCTCTCTCTTAATTAAAGTAAACTTATCGTTAGCCTTTAGTGTGTATTATAAAATTGCCTTTTGGAAGTACGTAGTCTTCAACAATAGTATTTATAATACATCTAGTTAATAATTATCTATGTAGTTATTCAATGTTATCAATTTCAAAAAATATATTGCGTTTTTTATTGTCTGTTGTTCTAAATACTGCATTTTTAAATGTAGCTGTTTCAGACAAGTTGTCTATTATTGGAACTAAATCATAATCATTCTCTAATAAGTCTAAAGTCAATCCGTCAATAATTTCGTGCTTAAATTTAAATGTCCAATACTTATGTACGCCTTTAAACTCTGAGCCAAATTTTAAGTTATCAATATTACTTTTGTTTATTACTAATGAAATCGGGTCTAAGTTAACCCTCAACCCTGCAGTTTGTATTAGTGTCATATAGTTTGCTTGTTGATTAACTGCAAAATTGTTATCGCCACGTCGAGCTTTAGTTTCTGTTATATCTATTAATGTTGTTAAGGTAACTTTCATACTGTATTTACAGTCATAAAAAAAGAGCCACTTAAAAAGTGACTCTTTAGTGTGACGCTTGCCATTACGGCCATAATCACGATTCTAAGGTAGTTAGAATCTATTAAGCTGGAGTTTGATCAAAGTCAGCAAGTAATGTTGCTGTTATGCCAGTTGAACCAGTACCAAAGTTAGATGCCATTGTTGCTACGCCTGTTCCTTGGATTGAAACTTGTACATTGTCAGTTGTTCCACTTGTGAATACACCTGATTCTGTTAATACACTAATACCTGCGATACTATGTGCATCGTTAGTTCCTGCTACATCACCTGCTGTAAGGTAAAGTATTGCTGCGTCTAGTTCTGTTGATGTCATGTTTGATTTTGCAAGGTTAATGATTCTGGTACGTGGACCAATTCCGTTACCTGCTGTTACTTTTGCGTTTGAAGTTACTGATGCCATTTTTAATTTCTCCTATATGTTATCTTAAATGGACAATATCACGCTCCGTGATGTTGTTACTAGTATTTAGTCATTTGGAACAAAAGAGGGGTAATACGGGCTATTTTCTTTGTTTTTTAGCTCGGTTATGTAAAACTTTAAGGGCTTGTACAAATTCAGGACCTGCTGTTACCATATCATCAATCATTGTAATGATTGGCATATATCCAGCTAAGAATGTACTAGGTATAGACCTGCCAGCATTTGCTAAGTCTAAGAATCGTTTTGCCGCAACTGCATTATTTGATCCTACTAGTAACCGGTAGTATTGTAAGGCTGCTCTAGATGATGCTAAGTTCTTGTCAACTACACTAATTGTTGGTTCAGTATCTTTAACACCTTTTGTTTCTAAATTTTTATCTTTAACAAATTTTTCAAAGTCTGATATTAAGTCACTTGATCTTAATTTGGCTCGTACTGCAAATAATAATCTAGTAGTAAACGTTTGTCTTTCAATAATAGATACAGTTTTTATATTAGTAACAAGTCGTCTTATACTTTTGTAGTCACTGCTTCTTATTTGTAATTCTCTTTCTAGTTTAAGAAAAAGTTCACTAACACTTGTTGGTTCAGTATTGTGTGATAATTGGCTAAGGTATCTATTAAGAGCATTTGTTGGTAAATGAATTTTAGTCCTAAGTGCCTTTGCTGCATCTGGATCTTTTAATTTATCTAGTGCTTCTTCATCGCCGTCTACATAGTATATAAAATTATGTAAATCTGTACTGAACATACGAAACATGCTATAGTTATTTTTATTTGTAGTTGTAGTAGCGTATCTTCTTACAATACTGCTATACTTTGGATAGTGTCTCATTAACTCTAAACAGAGTAGGGAAAGGTACAGACGCTCACAGCAATCAGTATATGTTAATACCCTTGCATTCTTTTCGTCACGTAACATTCTTGCTTCGTGAATGTTTTTAATAAACGAGAATGGCTCTTCTTTAGGAGTGTCTAAACTATGACCTCCTTCCATTGTTGCCCATTCACTTGCTGAGTATTTTTCTTGCATTAAGAAGTTATCCTAGATATTTTGTCACGTACAGAACATGCATCGCCTGATCGTTTGGTTGATCTAAGAAGTCAGATAGTCCGTGACTGTGCTGAATATCTTTAGTAAATGCTAGTCTTATAGGTGTCTTTACATTGTTTGTTGTGCCAAACTTACGTAATGTTCTTGCTTGATCCGGAGTAACATTAAATGTTTTATTATCATCAGTTGTTACAGTTGTCTGGTTAGTGTTATCAAGTATCTTAGCTAATTGCATTAATATATTTTCTTTTTCAAAACCTTTGCCGCCACCTTCGTCATCAACATCAAGCTCTCTTCCAACGTCACCAATGCCAAAATCGTCGTCACCATATCGTTCTTCAGTTGCTTGTTGATCAACTTCAGGATTAATCTGTGCTAGTCGATTCCCTAATTCTCTAATTTCTTCTGCTACTGTTTTCTTTTCCATTTTCTTTCTCCTTTAATCTCTTTTTACTGCTCTATTAGCCTTAGAGAATGTTTCTCTAGGAACTAGTTTAATATCGCCTTCAGGATGAGCTAACACGTATCCTTCGCCGCCTCTTTCTGTATGTCCAGGAATGCTTTGTTTAACATCTTGATCATGGTTATCGAATTGCTGTATAATATTATCTTTAACTGCCATTATAGAACTAACAATCTGCCAAAGACCTTCCCAGCCTGCCTTGTTACTCTGTACGTGTTCTAATATTTTCTTTTGTTTAACACCACTAACCTTACTGCCTGGCAACCATTTAAAGAAGTCTGCTCCTAGTCCACTTAATCCAGTGTCTACTTTTGAATTAGTATACGCATATAGTATCTTCGGAAAGTCTACCATCTTCATCTCAGCTAATTTATTTTGATCTAACAATATATCTAGTGCTGGGCCGTGTTTAGAAATAATCTGTTTTAATTTATCTACTGACTCATTATTAACGATTGCGCCTTTTTGTACAGTCTGTGGAGGAAATACAAATACATCATCTCCTTGAAAGAAATCGTTTAGTTCAAGTGTTATAGGACCTTCTGTTCCTTTTTCGTCTAGTATGCGATGAACAACAACTCCTGTAGTTGATGCAGCAATTTGACGTCCTAGCTCTGAATCTTGTTTAACTTGATAGGTTACAATATTTGGTTTAAATTCAAAATACCCGTCAGCATTTACAGGTGGAGTATTAAAAAATAATAAGTCTCCTTTAAAATATCCTTCAAAATCTTCTGGTAAGGCATCTCGATATGCTTTAAATACACTTTTCATATTATTTGCAAATTTAACATAGCCTGGCTTTGATCTATTCTTACCGCCACTACGATTTAAAAACATATCTTGTAGTTGGTCTGGAGTCTTTGCCTTGCCATCATATCCTACGGCTGCAAAGCCTGACTTATCTGTTAATATAAATTCTCCTGCTTCGTTACGTCCAAATATAATAGCAGGTGACCCGTCCCATTTAATAGTAACGTCGGTATGTCCGCCAGTCTCTACACTGCGTAAAGACTCTAAAGCTCTAGCTGCTCCTTTAGATCCTTCCCAAAACACAATATCTTCAGCGTGATCGATGCGAGCGCCTTCGTTTAAGATTGATGTGTTAGTAGTTTGTTTAAATTCAAAAAATCTCATACTCCAGCAAGCTCCTTCATTCGAGCTAATTCTTTAGCTTCTGGAGATACTTTAATGTCGTCTGGTATACCAATGTCTGTAACTACTCCGTTCTTTGCAAAGCTATCTATTATCTTTTGATAAAGTTCAGGCTTGTAATGTTTCTTTATTGCTTTCTTTAAAGTTTCGTATGACATTAAATCTTTAGCACTACCTAATCCTAATGCTTTAGCAATTTCTTCTGGATCTTTAATTGGTTGTTTTATAGCTTTATCAACGTTTTGTTTAGTAAAACCATTTCCGTCTTTTCTAGGCTTTGGAGTACGTTTAACTCTTACTAGTCCGTGCGATGGAGACCATATCCAACGTTCTACTTCCATAGCCCTTCTGTCATCAGCAGTTCTTTCTTCTGAAGAGTTACGGTCGTACAATGCACACATAGTAGCAATCATTATATTACGGAACACTCCTTTGTATTTTGATTCTGTTTCTGATGGTGAATGATAATATGTCTTCATCCAATTTGGATCGCCTGGCATATAATCAACTTGTACATATCCTGTACGTCCTTCAGGAACACCTTTGTTCTCCCCAGTAGCTGGGTCTATAAATTCTCTGTTTGGATCGTAGTCTTGTATCTTAACTTTAGTTATGAATACGCTAGTCTTAGCATAGTATAATGTTAATGGACTATCCTGTACTTTTTGACCAAACGCAGCAATATCATCTTGCTCAACTGTTACTGCAACATCAATGTCTCCACTGAACTGCTTCTTGCCAGCACTGCCTAGCATGTTATTATATAAGTCAATACCAAATGCACGTTCTAACGGTGCAAGTGTTGCTTGCATCTCGTCTTTATGAATTGGTCCTACGCCTGGTGCAGATCCGCCTTCGTTAAGTAACATTGTTTTTTCCTTCTATAATCTTAGTCATGCCTCTTTTAAATTTCTTAGGATCACCACTTTTTATACTGTTTAAAAATCTACGTTCTAATTCACCTGCTGTTGTTTCGTCGTAAGTATTTGAAATACGATTTAGTAAATTAATAGCACTTTCAATAATATTGCTCGCTGACGTTTCAATTAATAGATCTTTATTTGATGATCTATCAATATTGCTCAGTTCTTCAAGGATGCTTCTTGTATATTTTTTCATTTTATCAATATTCCCTTACTGTGTATTTAGTTGGCTTTGAAATAAATATTGTTGTATAAGAGTTTACCATAAATTAAACATACTTAAAGGAGCCTTCCATGAGCAACATAAGTGATATGAATTGGCAACAACGATCGTTATTGTTTGCTAAACTTTCAAAGATAGCTTATTATAACACTGATCTAGCAAAAAGTAAAGCAAAAGAGCTAAACTTTACATCAACAACATTCTACAGCAAAGAAGGCGCTCAAGCATATTGTTTTTCAAATAAAACAGACTTGGTCATTGCCTGTAGAGGTACAGAAGCAACACAATTAACAGATATCAAAGCAGATTTAGATGCATTGCCTGTTATTTCTGAAACCATTAGTAGAGTACACCAAGGATTTAAAAATCAAGTAGACGATCTTTGGCCAGAGATTGTAATAGGTATTAATAAAAAAGCTAACACAAAGAAAACTCTTTGGGTGTGCGGGCATAGCTTAGGTGCAGCAATGGCAACTATTATAGCAAGCAGGGCAAAGCATCATACCGAACTAACCGATCCTCTCGAACTATACACGTACGGAAGTCCACGAGTGGGTTGGCCGGGATATGTTAAAGACGTAGGAGTCGAGCATTATCGTTGGAAAAATAACAATGACATTGTTACTACTGTGCCGTTGTTAATTATGGGATTTAGACATCATGGTACTGAGCATTATTTAAATGCTTATGGTGAGTATAGAAATCCAACAGGATGGCAACGAGTTAAAGATAAACTTCGCGGACTTTGGTTTGGTATTAAAGAAGGCAAAATTGATTCTTTTAGAGATCATTTTATTAATGAATATATTAAACATATATCAAAACTAAGTTAATCTTATTTTATATTTTCCTAATTTAAAGTATTTTTTATAAGCTCTTCCTAGTGCAATAAATGCAGGATTAACTTCCTTAGAATTATGCGTTAACGTTTTATAATTATGTTCTAATATAGGTCTCATCGACTCAAACCACGATGCTTTATCTTTAATTGCAATAATTCTTTTAAGTTCTTCAATTATAGCATCATATCGTTCCCAAGTAGACAATGTGTCATACCGTTCATCAACAAAGCCGTCAAATGTTTTATAACCCATCTTTCTTAATTCGCGTAAACTTCCGCGATCGCCCATAATGATAAAAGGATGATGGCATACTATTGGTTTAAAAACTTTTTCGCTTAAAAATAATTGTCCGTTAATGTCAGCAAACGATGCTTCAGAGATAACACTGAGCCAGGTATCTAAACAGACATCGTTATTAATCCTATTAATATAAAAATGATCACCTTGTTCGTTATTGTTCTTCCCATAGACTAATGACGGTAACGTTGTATTAGCAGTAGATTCTTGATTGGAAGACATTACCCGGCCTTCCATATAATGCCTAGCTTTTGAAAATTTATTCATGCTAACTAATCCGTCATCAAGTAGGTTAGCTTCTAATAATTTTACATAGAACCATATTCTATGATTTCTTAATCGTTTCTGTAAACAGTTGTAAGACTTAATGTTATGGTCTTTTTTATAAGCTAGATGCTTATCAACAGTAAGATTTATATTAGTACGTATTCCTAAGTTGTACATGTCTGATTCAAAATGAGCATATGGTATTACTGTTATCCTGTCCATTTTATTATTAGCAGTTGCCCAATCATTATACTGAGAATGTCCTAACATATTACCTGATGTGTAAACAATTGCCTGCGGGTTTATTTTATATCTATCGCACTCTATATGAAAGTATTCCCATAGCCAAGTAGTTTGATACCCTTCGAGGCTTTGATCAAATAATACCATAGCGTTTCCAGATTGGATATCTTTAAACAATTTTTTATTTAAAAACTTAAATGGAGAAGCATTAAGATTAGTTTGAGCTGACGACGATCCTACCCACTCTTTAGGACTATGATTAACTCCAGTTGCAATAATATAATTTTTAGGTCTATTTCCAACACCAGCTTGGATTGCTATTTCTTTTCTTGCTAGGCAAGCTAATGACATCGGACTTGCAGCAAACCTACGAATACCTGAAGGACTTACATCTGTGCATTTAGTAAAATTTTCCAAGTCGGATTCAAAGACAAAATTAAGTTTCATTACATTAGCCTATCTTTCCAAGTTTTTGGAGTTTTGTCATTAATAATTTCTAATGGAAAACTATAATCAAACGGCTTGCTTCCTCGATTCTTAATCCAATCTACAGTATATTTTACTGAATATTTTATAGGCACTGTTGTTTTATATCCTAATAGTTTACGAGCTTTATTTGAACTGCATGTTGCATCTTTTACTTCTAAGGGACGTTCATCAAAATACAAAAAAGGTTTAGTAAAGTTACATTCTCTTGCAACTAGTTTTGCTAGTTCGTTAATTGTTATAGTACCTTCGTCAGGTCCAATGTTTACAGTTTCACTTACTATATTATCTAATACTAATTTTTCTAAACAATATATACAATCGTCTATGTAACTAAAACATCGTGTTTGATTACCGTCACCATATATAATTGCTGGCTTTCCTTGTAAATTACGATTGATCATAATACTCATTACATTACGAAACGGATCATCATATCGTTGTCGCGGCCCAACAATGTTATGTGGTACTGCAATATTCCACTCCATCCCGTGTGTATTACATAATACTTTAAGAACATCCTCTCCGGCTACTTTAGCAATACCATAAGGATCAACTGGAGCAGTATTATATGTTTCTAAAAAAGGAGTAGGCTGATTACCGTATCGAGCCATACTAGAGCAGTATACAAAACGTTTCACACCTGCTGAAATAGCTGCACTAATAGTTGATACACTTGCTTGAAATATATTTCTAGTAATAAAATCAGGACTAAAAACACTTAGGCCTTCGTGTGCAGTTGCTGCTGTATGTACAACAACATCAACACCTTCCATTACTTTAACCATTTGCTCTTGGTCACAACAATCAATTTCATAAAAGTCAACTCGAGTATCTACATTATCAATATAGCCACCTATTAATGCGTCATTACCTGCGACAGTGTGGCCTAGCTCTATCATTCTATCTGCAAGGTGACTACCTAAAAAGCCTGCAACTCCAGTTATAAAAATCTTCATTCTGTTTTACATCCAAGATAAAATTCCTCTAACTCCGGGAATGTTCCTACAAAATTTAAGTTACGTCTACGATCATATTCGGTAAACCATTTATAAAAATCTCTATGTCCTTCTGTTAATTTTTCAACAGTATATTCAGTACCTTCCATATAATCTACAACACGACGAAATTTTTCATATTCTAATTCACTAAACTTATGTCTATCATTATCATCTAAATTATTGATAATAAATTGTAGGTGCTGTTTCATATATGGCATAAACTTGTCTTTAGGTAAGATGTTCATGTCGTACTGCAACGGTTCTTTTAAATAAGGAGTGTCAAATCTAATACGCTGCCATTTAGTTTGATCGTCACTGTTATACTTTACACGCCATTGTAAAATCTTTTTTAGTAAGTTACTAAAATTAGGTACTGTTAATATATTAAACGTAACCATAAATGTTAAAGGCATATTAGTTTTAGTCATGTAAGTGTCTAAGTTCTTTTCCCATAATTCTAAGTCTAATCCTGTTCTAATGTATTCTGCTTGTTCTCCCCAAGTGTCCATACTTGTAAAAACTTTAAAGTCTTTAATACACCCGTTGCTTACTAGACTGTTTACTCTATTTGTAAAGCGTTCAATAAGGATTGGCTTAACGCCTAGGTTAGTATTAATATTAAGTTCTAAATCAGGGCAAGGATTCTTTTCTAATTCATCAAACATGCGCCAGGTGCTTTGCTGTAGTAAAGGCTCGCCTCCAGTAATACGCAAAATAGTTAATGTCTTGCGTAGTTCAGGCCACCATTCCCACCAGGCTTTTACATAAGGATTAGTTTCTTCGTCTTTGTGTATTTCAAACCAATTAATGTCATTCCTATGATTCCTAACCATATCATAAGGACCATATTGTTCAATTTCTTTATAGTACGAACTACTATGTTTAGGATGACAATATCCGCATTTAAAATTACACTCGTTACCAAAACTAACTTCTACATATTGCGGATTAATATTTGCCATTGGATTTTGCTTAATAGCATCAAGGCGCTCTGGAGTATAGATACTTTCATTACGTTCTTTACGGTCACTAATGTAGTCTTTACCCATACACTCAACATTCCAACAGTATTGACATCCACTAGGTTTTTCACCTAGCATCATTGCTTGGCGTTCAGCTTTCTTCTGTTTTGTATTATGTAATGCACTAGGATTATCTTTTAATTCTTCTAATGGGATCTTGTGGGGAGCAGGATGATAACAACTGTGTGTTTCACCTGTGCCTAAATATATAGTTGTGTGGTGCCATTTAGCCAAACAGAATGTAGGGCTAACTGCATCCATTGTAGGCACTAATTCTTGTATGCGTTGTATTCTATCGTCCACTCAGCCGGCCTTCCTTATATTGAGATATGCTCCGTTTCGATTCCAGCCAATCCATTGCATAGGAACTAGACGTAGATACCAAGGAACTTTCCTAGATATCATGTCGCTCCATACTGTATGTACAGTGTTAGGATAAGACCCAATACGGGATAATCCAACACATCCTGGATATGTTTGGTCTTTCCAATCCAATTATGACCTATTAAATCTAACAGTATATGTCTGTCCATCTAGTGTAAATGTAATAACAGAATGTGAGTATACTTCTTTACTTACTTCTTTATATCTAGTTTCTACGTTACATTGTCGTTGTATACCACCCGTTGCATCACTATTCATATTACCAAGTAACCCACCAAGTATTGCACCAGCTGTTCCGCCATCTGGTAAGTTCTTAGTAACATTGTTACCAATTGCTCCACCTATGATTGCACCCATGATTGTATCACCAGTTCTATCACCTCTGACATTAACATCTGTACATACTTCAACAGTATACGGATTACGATCAATTACTTGCTTGTAATTGTCATTAACACTTCCTTGAACATTACGTTTAGCAAATGCTGGTGTTGTAAAAAATGCTGTTGCAAGTACAGCCGCGATAAGTTTTTTATGCATTTAGTTCTCCTTGAAGTTTATCTATTTTCTCAATACGGTCGTATCGAAAACTACGCCAACCCTTTGCATTAATATCCCAAACTGAACAAACTTTATCTGAAACTGCTCGAACCTTCTTCTGGCTCAAAGGGTCTGCTTTTGTTGCTGGCGGAACAACTCCTTCATGAAGGGTGCAAGTCATTACCCGACGATCGCCATCTAATTTTAAGAAAGTAACTATTAATGTTTCTTCCGTTAACTTAGTCATCAGTTCTTCCCTAGTAGGAAGTCCCTTCAAAGCTGCAATAGCATTTTTTACATCTAAATCCATATCTTCCATATTATCCTCTTTATTTACACGGGGTTGCTGTTTTAACTTTACCTATTTCAAGCGTCTCTGGATTAACTTTTTTAAAGTAAAGCTTCTGGCCTTCTTTTAACTTGTTGCCAGGCCAAATTGCCCAAGCTGTTTCGCCTTCTTTAGGATTTTCTGCACCAACTGTATGACATCCAACAAAGTCGTATGCAACTTCGCCTTTTTTGTAAATTGGTGTACAAGCGATTACCGTAACTGCTAATAACATAACTACTAGTATCTTCATTTTATCTTCCTTTATTCTAGTTTAAGTAGTTTAACCAAATAAACTACTCACGCTTTCTTCATTTGTTACTCGACGAATTGCTTCACCAAATAACTTTCCTACACTTACCTGACGAATCTTTGAACTAGCTTTTTTGTTATTAAATAAGATCGTGTCAGTAACTACTAGTTCTTCTAAAACACTTTTTTGGATTCGTTGGGCTGCTTCTCCTGATAATACACCGTGTGTAATATATGCTCGAACACTAACTGCTCCGGCATCTATAATAGCCTGTGCAGCTTTACAAAGTGTGCCTCCTGAGTCTACAATATCATCAACTAGAATAGCGTGTTTATCTTTAACCTCACCAATCAAGTTCATGACTTCACTCTTGCCTGCTTCTGGACGCATCTTATCTACAATAGCAATGTCACCGTTAAACATGTCAGCAAACTTCCTTGCACGAACTGCACCGCCTGCATCTGGAGATACAAATACAGTACCTTCTGTTGTGTCTATATTTTTGCTAATGTCTTTAGCAAATACTACACGGCTTGTTAAGTCATCAACTGGAATGTCAAAGAAACCCTGTATCTGTCCTGCATGTAGATCCATTGTTAGTACTCTATCTGCGCCTGCTGTTGTTAATAGATTAGCAACTAGTTTTGCGGTAATAGGTGTACGACTAGCACTCTTTCGATCCTGTCTAGCATATCCAAAGTATGGAATGACTGCTGTAATTCTATTAGCACTAGACCTTCGTGCCGCATCAATCATAATCATTAATTCCATTAAACTATCGTTAACCGGAGTAGATGTACTTTGAATAATAAAAATATCCTCGCCTCGGATATTTTCTAAAAACTCTACACTACTTTCACCATCGGCAAAGGTTGAAACTTTTGCAGGCACTAGGGTTGCAAAACAATGGTCTGCAATTTCCTGAGCCAGTAACGGGTTGGCATTACCGGATATTATTTTCATTCTCAAACGTTGTCCTTCCTTATAACTTTGTTATAGTTTATTGACTCATTAATCAAACTCAATGATACATCTAATGATTTTGCTGTATTAACAATAGCTAGGGTATCTTTGGGAAAACAATGTCCGCCAAATCCTCTCTCTGTATTTACTTTAGTATGGCTATTACCAATCCGAATATCCATTCCAATTCCTAATGCTACGTTGTCGTAATTAATATGTGCTGCTTCGCACAAATCGTATACTTGATTAAAGAAATTTACCTTGGTTGCCAAGAACGCATTTCTAAAATACTTTATTAGTATAAGCTCTTTTACTGACATTGTCAAGACATTTATTTCTGATCGGTAACATTTTTTGAATATGTCTGTCCAAAATGCTACGTTGCTTCCTCCTAAGTATAGTTCTTCTAACTCCATTAGGTCTTTATGTGCCGTCTCTGCTCTCAAGAACTCTGGGGAGAATGTAATATCTAGTACTTCTCGTACTCCTACTATAAAGCAGTTTGCAATTCCTTGCCATCCACCTAAGCTAATTGTACTTTTGATCAATATAGGAACGTTGGGAGTATTTTCTAAAACATTAAACACGTTTGACATATCACAACTACCATCAGCATCTTGCGGTGTTGCTACACATATAATAATAGCATCTGTATCTTTTGGTATTGGAATATCGTGTTCTGGATATCCTGGATCTACTATTGTTATGTTATACGAGGATTCTAGTAAAGACGCATATGCTTTACCTACAAACCCGTATCCTGCTATTGTGATATTCATGTAAGTCTAGTTACTATCCGTGATATGTGATGCACAAATGGTAATAGTGTTGCTGCCATTAACAGGTTAGCGCCACTATGTATCATTGCTATCCGTAACGTATCTCCTTTGGGCATACCATCGCTAACTAAGAAACCAGCTAACCATATTGTACCTGTTGTTCCTAAGTTTGCTCCAAGAACACATGCTATTGCCGCAGGCAACGGAACTGCTCCACTTGCTACCAATGCAATGATTGCTGTTGTACTTAGACTTGAGCTTTGCCATAACAGTGTCATTATAATACCGCCTAAGAACATATAAATTGGATTTGCTATAAACCACTGTAAGTGATCCATGTTACCCATTGACTTCATTCCGCCTGAGAACATCTTTAGTCCAATATAAAAGATTACTAATCCTACTAATACAGTTAGGATTGGAGAATTCATTTCCATTTTCTTTACTTTCTTGATTAACTTGTTGTCCAGTGTTTGTCTCCTTTAATTGAAAAAGGTTGTTCAATTAAGTTATAGTAACACAGTACTTAACTGTTGTCAAGCCAAGAGTTTATTATTTTGGTTGGACCCGCCAAGGAGTGGTTCCAAAGTCCCATTCAAGTTTTTGTTGTTTTTTCTTTACATGCTCTATACAGATGTCTTTGTCACTAAGGACTCTTATGAACTCGCAATCCTTTTCAGTAACTGCACTTAGCATCATTTCATTAGTTGACTTTTCTCCTGCTATTGCTAAGCCTGCATCAACACCAAGTTTTACACCTCCAACTGATTTGACTATAGCTGTTCCGGTTGGTCCTAGGCCTATGATTGCTGCAATTCCTCCTCCACATCCAGTTAGAAGGAGCGATAGAATTAAAAGGGTGGGAGTTTTATATAATTTATAAGTCAATATGTGTTTCTACAATATATATTACACTGCACGGGTATTTATATTTTAACTGTTGCCCAATATAACAACGTGATAGTGCAAATTACCGCACCCATGCTAAAAACGCATGACTGATTTGCTGTAAAAGTGGTTGATTTTTCGTGAATTATACTATACTATTATATAAATAACAGTGTTAGAGAAGCATTAGATGGCGGATTTGACAAGGTTAGAGCGGCTTCAGCTCAGTAAAAATGAATGACACAGGGAAAGACTTGGGCATGCTCATGCCATAAAAGTAGATGACGGTGGAAAAGACCACTGACGCCATGCAAAGACATGGGGTATTGCTTTCCTTAAGCATCCAAAACTTAGATTCGAGGAGAATTACTATGGAAAAAGTAAGTAGCGTCCTACGGAAAATATTTGGATTTAGTTCGTCTAAAGACAATGACTTTCTTGTATGGGCAAAAACAGAGTACGGTAAAGATTGGCGCTTTGCATACGAACATATGCTTGAGACTAGAGGACAAAGTCCAAAGGATATTGGTAAATGATTAATTTTATTAAAAACTGGTACAGAGAATTTTTAAAGCCAATGGATATAAAATATCTAGAACAAGCATCTGATCTAGTTGACTTAGAACACAGGCAACAACAATTGATGAGACGACAAGCGCCTTTTCAAACACGATTTAATAACATAAACTTAAGAGGAAATTTATAATGAACACCACACATACACTTTATGCATATACATGCTCTATCTGCGAATCAATCGCAACTTTCGTAACTAAGAGCTATCACGTTTGCTCAGACATAGTTACTTCATTGGGGTATGCAAGAGCTGCTGCCGAACTAGCAAGACAAGGATACTTTGAAGAAGCAAAATACTTAATAATAGAAAGAAAGAAACTAGAGGCAACAAAAAATGCTTAGTATTCTTAAATCTCTTTTTAGACAATCAGCACGTCAAACTACAATAAATGAACTAAGCAAATTATCTGATTACGAGCTTCGTGATATTGGTATTTGTCGCGGGGAAATTCAGTCTATTGCTTTAGAAGCAGATGCAAAAAGAGCAGACTTATATGAACCTTCTAAACATTATATGAGGGGACGTAGACATGTTAATGCTTAGGCAACTTATTAGTGCAACTTTACCATTGTTAATCCTTGTAGGTATCACTGGGGGCGTTATGTTCCTAAACATCCTACCCTATATTGGGTAAGGAAATTGTTATGTGGCCTTACACTGATGAAGAGAATGATTGGTTAACTTAAACAGATAATGTAGCAGGGCACCCGCCAGGAACGCCCTGCTACTTTACTTTTGTAACAGTTTTATATTATTTTGATTTGTAAATGTGATATAAAACCCAAATAGCAACAAGACCTACTAGTCCTTGAGCAGAAAAGCCTGCTACTATTGATTGCACATTAGCTATTACACTAATGTTTGGCCAGAACGGAATGTTCGCGCCACCGAAAAGAACTTCGAGTACAATTCCTAAAGCAAGTAAACTTACACCTGCATCAGTTAGAGCACCAACCCATCCTTTTATTTTTGTTAAGATTTCCATATGGATCTCCTTTCTAATAACTGACTAAACTTAGCCAGTACTTTATTTAGAGCTTAAAACCTAGAGTAATAGTAGCATAAATGGTTTTTGATATCGTAAATGGCGATTCTTTTCTTGACAAGTGCTAAATAATACGTTACATTAAGTAACTATACACACACAGAAAAGGAAATAAAATGACAAATACTATTGAAGAGACTACCAAGGCGATGGCAGAACAATTTGCCAAGTATATGCCAAAGATTACAACAAATAAAAATGGATACGAAATTAGAACGAAAGTTCTAGAAATGGCTAAGGATCAAGCACAATTTGATTTTAATGCACAGTTTTCAGGTTGGGAACAAACTGTTAAACGTGATCCTAAAACTAATGAAGTTGTAAGTACTGTTACAATGCCAAATGTACCTGGTGTTGATGCTGTATTAGAAGCAGCTGAAAAGTTTTATGCTTTTGTATCCCCAAGTAAATAAATTTAACTACACTAATGATTGAAAAGGCATAGCCTTTACATAAAGTACATTTACAAAAAGCCCTTACTAACGAAATCGAGAACCGAGATTCATGCTATGAGCTGTCAACGTTCCAAAAGTTAGTAGGGGCTAATCTTTACAGTGTTTACAACTACATCCTGTACACACATCATTTGGACACGTTTCACATTCCTTATTGCAATGAGAATTGTGTCCGCACTTTTCGCACTTATAACTTATTAAGGAAGTCTTGAATACCATATTGATCCTATTGCTATAGCCAATGCTAGAAAAACTATACCAGCAACATTGAGTACCATTTTTATGTCAGCCCACATTTCTTTATCTGCTTTAATCTTTGCAATCCTCTGTTGTTTCTCGTATTCTTTATGTTCTTGAATTCGTCTTGCACGTTCTTCCATAATCTCACGCCAGGTATCTGGACCAAAACGAAGATTGATCATATGTGATATTTCTTGCAACTGTTCGGCAGCCAACTTTGCATCAATAGCTTCTCTTGCAATATGTGCAGTGTCAAACTGTTCTTTAAAACCTAGACCTCTTTGATTACTTTTTTTATCAACTTCGTCTTTACCTCGTAGTAGTCCGTCAATGGCACTGCCAATTTCACCTATGTCTTTACAAGTAGCTATATTTGATTTTATGAAATCTACACTCGACTTAACAAGAGCAATACCAGCCATTATTTCCATTATGGGCATAGCGTGTAACTCCTCTTTCCCATGCAGTTTTCAAATTCTTTTACAGTATTAAATGCTGCTGTTGCCGCGGCTACGGCTGTAAACGGATCAATCATGAAGTTTTGCCCTCTCTGGCGGTGCCATATAAAGTCATGAAGTAACCTTTATATACATATTTATGTTAAATATAAACATAATGATTAACCTTAAGCCATTTCAAGACACTATATCAAAACTAGTTGAAGATGGAAACTATCGTGTGTTTAACGACATTGTTCGTCAACGCGGAGAGTTTCCTAAATCTATTTGGTATGGGCCATATAACATTAAGAACATTGTTAACTGGTGCAGTAATGATTATCTTGGTATGGGTCAACATAAGGTTGTTATTGATGCAATGCATACTGCCCTAGACCAAACTGGAAGTGGATCAGGCGGTACGCGAAACATTAGTGGGACGTCACACTATCATGTAGCATTAGAAAACGAGCTTGCACAATTGCATAGTAAGCCAGGGGGTCTATTGTTTACAAGTGCTTACGTAGCTAATGAGTGGACACTGATTGCTCTAAGCAAAATCATTCCCGACATTGTGTTCTTAAGTGATTCAAAGAATCACGCTTCTATCATTGAAGGTATAAGACATAGTGGTGCTGACAAAATGATATGGAAGCACAATGATATGAGCGATTTAGAAGAGAAATTGCGAGAGAACAGGATCCAGGAACGTACTTCATGTATAGTATTCGAGTCCGTATATAGTATGGATGGTGACATATCTCCAATTTCCAGTGTTTGCGACCTTGCTAAGAAATACGATGCTATGACCTACATTGACGAGGTTCACGCCGTCGGTCTTTACGGAGAGACTGGAGCAGGCTATTTACAAACTATAGGGGAAACTCGTGTTGATATAATCAACGGAACCCTTGGCAAGGCATTTGGAGTACAAGGCGGTTACATTACAGGAGATAAGGTTGTCATAGACGCCATTCGAAGTGTAGCTAGTGGATTTATATTTACTACCAGCATGAGCCCAGTGCTTTGTGCTGGCGCCTTAGCTTCTATAAAGTATCTTAAAGATCACAATGAACTTCGAGATCAGCAACAATTACAAGTAAAGAAGTTAAAATATAAATTAAACAAAGTTGGCATTGAAGTTTTAGAAGATGCCTGTACTCATATTGTTCCTGTTATGGTCCGTGATTCAAAACGCTGTAAAGCAATGAGTGATGAATTACTAAATGAACACGGCATATATATTCAACCTATAAACTATCCTACAGTTGATAAAGGAACAGAACGTCTAAGGATAGCACCTACCCCGTTTCACACAGATGCAATGATAAGTGATTTAGTCGAAGCACTTATTAAAGTATTTGAAAAATATTAAGGAAAATATATGAATATTAAAAAAGCATTTTGGTTCAGCTTAGGCTGTATCTTATTAGGAGTTGCTTTCGTTGGTGTGTACCTACCAGGTTTACCTTGGAGTACGCCTGCCGTTGGAGCAGCATATTGCTTTGCAAAATCAAGCGATCGTATGCATAATTGGATTATGAATCACAAACTGTTTGGACCATTCCTAACAGGTTGGGCAGAGAAGCGAGTCTTCCCTACTAAGTTCAAATACTTTATGCTTGTAACAATGAGTTCAAGTGTAGCAGTACTTTGGTTCACTACAGGTAATCCTAAAGCTGTAATATGGAGCGGAGGCTTTATGGCACTCTGTGCTGTATGGGCTTGGAGATTTCCAGGTTCGCATGAAGAACATACTAGGCGTGTACAAGAAGGCAAGCGGATAGCTTGGTTAAAATAATATGGAATATGACGACCCACAAATTCATACAGTTAAAGAATTTCTAACAGACGAACGAGATGCGTTAATAGAACATCTCGAAGTCCTTGGACAAAACAAACAAGACAACAGTTCTGAAATAATTAAAATACTTAACGTAATAGAATACTTAAAAGATCGCCTAGCAGGCAAATATTTAACTTAGAAAGGGTAATTTAGTGTCCCCCGTAGTCAGTACTCAAATTGTTGAACCATCTGATCAAAAAGATCATTTTTGGATACCTTTAGAAGAAACACATCGAGTTAATAGACAAAAGCCAATGCCTGTTAATCCTGCAAATTGGAAAATTATTGTTACTCATCGACGAGCGTTTGAACATTATGATTTTTCTATTCCACTAGACACAATTATATTGTGTGTTGGTCAACGCACTCGTCGTTTCTTAGAAGGACGCGGCTTTAACAATATACAGTATCACACAAGTGCAACCCAAATTATATTAGAAGATAGATATTTTCATCTTTGGTTACGTGGCGATAAGTTCAAAGTTAACTTTGCTCGAGACGGAATGACGTTTAGAGAGAATGTTGTATCAGTTAAAACATATTCAACTAATACCTTAAAAAATAATGTAGACAGCATAGTTAACTTGCGTCCTAAAAGAATTGAACTTTACTCTCAGGAACAATATAACCTAATTAAAGAATCAGGATATGTTCCTGAAACACTAGTTGTTGTGCCAAGTATTAAAGTTGATCAAGGTGTTTGGAAGGAAGTTGTCATAGTTAATCCAGCTTAAATGTCTAACAAATAAATACTGCATATAACAAGGAGTAATTATTTGAGTAATCGATTTCATTTAGCTGTTGAAGGCGGCAACTTACAAGATACAATTTTATTTTATACAGATATCTTAGGATGCAAATTAGATATGTTTGAAGAAGGCAAGTGGCAAGACGTTGACTTCTGGGGTAATGAACTTACTTTACATCAATCTACTCCTAGACAAGGCAAAGGCCCAGATAGACACAGACACAATGTTGATATGGGAGCAGTGTGTGTTCCACACTTAGGTATCCATTTACCATTAGATGAATATTTAAAAGTTAAAGCTAGTGTTGAATCAACAGTAGGGTTTTTAGACACACCGTATACTAGATTTGAACATACTGATTATCAACAAGAAACATTCTTTGTTGAAGATCCTAATTATAATGTGATAGAGATAAAGAGTATGGTGAAAGACAAGTAATGTCAGATGTATTAGTATTAAACGCAGATGGACAGCCTGTTAGCTACCTGCCGCTATCTGCAATTCAATGGAAGGACGCAATTACTTACCTATGGATGGACAAGGTAACTGTATTAGATTGGTATGACGATTGGGTTGTTAGTTCACCTAGCTGGGAAACTAAAGTTCCTGCTGTTATTATGATGAAACAAATGATGCGCCGACGAACTAATCCTCGGTTTGGAAAAACTAATCTATACATTCGTGATCTGTTTACTTGTCAATATTGTGACAATAGATTTAGTAAAGTTAACCTAACTTTAGATCACGTAGTACCATTAAGCAAAGGCGGGCGGACTGAGTGGACTAATATTGTTGCAGCTTGTGGACCTTGTAATGTAAGCAAAGGAAACAAGACTATCATGCAGCCTAAGAGACGTCCTCGACGGCCTGATTACTATGAACTAGTTAGTAAGAGAAAACAATTAGAGTTTACTAATTTAAAACATCCCACCTGGGGTAACTACCTGTAGGCCAGGTTTAGTATATTGTATTTTCTTCTTCTTCTTAAGCATTGCTGGAGCAAATGAGTTTCCGCTAATTACCAAACATGTATTCATATCAGGCAGTACTGCACTAACTGTAAACGTCATAGTCTCTGGATTAACTGTTAGTACCATCTGAGTTGGAAGTGGTTTACCGTTTTGAGCTAGTATTACCATTCCGTTACCAATTGCAAACGGTACCTCACCGTGTTTATCTTTTAACTTATTAGATACTATTTCTACCGGACCACATTGAGCTGCTAGGAATAGTACTGTTGGCACATACTCAAGTTTTTCTTTTTCTTTTTCTTGTGAAAGCACTAGAGTTGGGAATAGAATTAGCAATGCTGAGCTCAAGATTATTATATTAAGTAGACTTTTAAACATAACAGTATTTAGTGATTAGAAGTATTGATCGAACGTTTGTTGACTGCATAGGTCTAATGCATTTTGGTACTGTTCAGGACCGTGAGAGCCAAAGATGATATCATCGTTTGGTGTTGCTAATAACCAAGCAAGTGATCCAGTATATGGTCCCTTGCTAGTTAGCTCTGCAGCCAACTGTCCTGGTTGCCAAGCTGTTATACCTGCAAAAATTCTATAATATATAGGATAATTTCCTGATTCTAGTTTCTCAAACATAAATGTGTCACTGCTAACAGCGTAACTATGTCCTGCTTCAAGTGTATGTTGTGAATTCCATTCGTCGGAATGGAGCATTAATAATGATGTTGAGTTAATTGGCCCACCTTTGTAAATAGTTGGGCGTCCGTCTGTAAATAGTATACCTTGTTCGTTACATATTCTTTGTACAGTTGTAATACTATTAACATTTAAAATAACACCAATAGTTGCATTACCTTGATCTTGAGTAATATAGATTACTGTCTCTTTAAAAGGATGACCTATTGGTAGTTTTGGGTGGGCAATTAATAACTTGCCTTGATAGTTCTCTAATAAACTTTGATTCATCTTATGCCGTTCTAATAGTCTGCAACGTATTTAAAGATGCCTGAGCTCCTACTCCGGATTTATTCATACCGTCGCCGGCATAGTAGCTCTTGCCAGTCTTTGGATCAGGTAGGCCTGCCCATGTTTTAGATAAGCGTCTAAGGAAATTTTCATCACTAGTTTTACCAGACAACCAACTGTCTAGTCCGTGATCTTTTCTTAGGTGATATATTACTATTTCATCTTGTGTCTTTGGATCAAACTTAGTTGTATTAATATCCATTCCCATAGAACGTGTAACACCTTGCAGTGTTTTTCTTATATATTGATATCTTCCGCTTGCACTTGATCCTGACCTAGCTCTTGCTTTCATATCAACAATTAGTTCTGCTATTGTCATGTCAAGTATCTGTGGTCTTCTTCGTCCTGGATACACCATATCATATCGTCCGCCTGACTCAGGTTTTGATATCATATCTAACAAGTCGCCAATCTTCCCTGAAGTCTCTCCTGACGGTCCGTCATATTTTTGCATAGGCCCTACTTCGCCGCCGCCTGAATAACTTGTATCAATCTTTGTTTGTTTCTCTGGTTCGATCTTTGGTGTAGTTCCTTTTACAACACTCGATAATGTAGCTGTTGCAGAATTACCAAATGTCTCTGCATCACCTGGAACAGCATAATCAGTCTTAAAGGCTTGGACAGCTCTAGCTGTTCTAGGGCCGTATTTGCCGTCAACTCCAGATGAGCCTATATTATAACCTAAGTCTTGTATTGCTCTTTGGATTTGTTTAACTTTAGGAACATCTTCTTTTCGGTATGGTGGGCCAGCGGTAAGCATTGCAGTAGGTTTATGTTGTACTGTTTTGTTTGGGCCTTTAGCTTTGTTATCTGTAGTTGATCCCGATGTAAATGTTCCGTACTTATTTGTAGTAGTATTTCGTTTGGTTGTTGTATCTGTATCAAAGCTCATAAACTTTTCTTGAATGCTTGGATCGTATGATGAGCTATTTGTTATATTGCTCTTGCTTTTCTTTGCATTCGCTTCTGCCGCATCCGCCGCTGCAAATTCATCTGCGGATACTTTAAATTTATCAGCTATTGCAGTCCATTCCTGTCCACGAGGAATTTTTCCACCTGCTGCTTTCCAAGTTTGGTATTGTTTCCATATTTTAGGATTTTCTTTTTTAGCTTTTTCGAATTGAGCTTTTTCAAGGTCAGCATAATGATTTTTACCTTTTGGTTGGTCTTTTCTCATTTCTATATATTCTATCCAGGATTTTTGCATTCCGGCTTCTCCGCCTGAGGCAACTGCTTCTTCATCAGTCATCTTAGAATATATTGCAGCAGCTGTGTCAAACTTGTTCATCATTAAATCAAGACCTTTGCCCAGAGCGCCGGTTTCAAATGCTTGAAGCATAATAAAGAATGCAGCATTTGTTGGATCTGTTGTAAATCTATCGTTAGCTTGACTATCTGCACTCATTGGATCATCTACTGATTGCTCTGCCTCGCTAAGTCTTTCTTGAATTCCTTTGTAAGGATCACTAATACTCATGCCTTTATTTAAATTTGATTGCATCCTGCTTAGTGCTTTTTTTGATGGCGACTTCATACGGGCTAACTGTTGAGCAGTAGGCTTTACATTTGTTCCTTTATAGTTGCCCTTATCGTCTACTTTGGAATCTTTACTATTAATATTATAGGATGTGTTGTTCCCTTTATCATAAGACATAGATGTACCTTTGTCTTTGTCCATACTCGCACTAAACGGCCCAGAGCTTACACTTGTATTGTCACTGCTTATACGTTTACCACTCATATCGTATGTTGCTTTTTGATCTAAATTTGCATTACCTATTATACCTTTATTGTTTACTGTAACTGTTTGTTTAGCAATGTTATGTGTTTCTCGGTACCCACCCAAATCAGGAGTCATGTACAACATTAATTTACCTTTTGGTGTAAAGATATATGTATTACCTCCTCCGTCTGAAACACTGCGGTTACCTTTTGGAGTAGTACCAATCCGTGTACCATTTTCGTCTTTGCCATCTGGACCAGTAGGTGCTTGTGGCGGAGTTGGCATTTTTGTAACATCAATCTGTTTAGGCATTCCTTGCCCTGGCGTTACTTCTTCTAAAATGTAATCACCATCTCTGTGCATCTTAATACCAGACATCCCTTTTAGCATTGCTGGCGTAAGATTAACATCCATCTTTTTTGCAACTGCTTTAAGCGGATCAAAACCTGCGGCACCACCTTCATCTTTTAGTTTTTTCTTTAGTGCCGTAAGTACCTGGGCCATATCAGGCATATTATTATTTGTAAGTTCACGTAATCTCATTAGCTATAATCCTTTATCGGACCTCCATATTTTTCACCTGTATAACTCATTAGCCTGTCTTAGTTGGACTTATTGGTCCGCCATACTGGGTGCTTTTAAGTTTCTTACCGGCAAGTTTAAGACGTTTTTTCCCCACCAATTGCGACTTCTTAGTGTCACTACTCCTGGCTCTCAATCCTTGCGATTTACAAGATGCTAGGTTACTTGCTCCTAATTTACTGTTAGGTGTAGAGCCCTTGCACAATTTTCGACTTGCTTTTTCGTCTATTACAGCTGAGTCTGTTTCATTTATAATATCTAATATCTTCATCTATCTATATTTATCCGACGGGTTAACGTTTTGGTCTGTTGTATTCTCACATAGTTTAAACGTCAATGCCTTCATTGGACCCCTAGTTGTGTTTAGTGATACCTCTCCAGACTTTTCATGAAACTCGATTTTTGTAATTTTTGCTGATTTATTGTTAGAGCCGATCATAATTTCTTGTCCTACTTCAAGGTTTAGAGTTAGTGCTTTTAAAGACATTGTAATATCCTCCCTAGCTTGCATAACTCTAATATTTATCCGAGCTTGCTACCAGTCTAGCATTTTAGACTAAGACCCCGCTGCGGGGCCAACGTGTATACTGAGTTTATATAGTTTATTATACTGAGTTGATTTAACTTTGGACAAGTAGAGGTTGACCTTTAATAGATCAGGTGCTATACTGTATATAATAAGAGATTAAAGCTGAACACAAAACTAATTTTTATAAGAGAGATCTATGAAGACTAATTGGATAAGTGTAGAAGAAAAATTGCCTGAGATAGGCGGAAAATGTTGGTACTTCTTTGATTTGCTAGGCATGCATAGAGGATTCTATGATGGTCTTTATGTAGACGAAGACGGCGAAGAATGGCCAGGCCTGCATGTTTTTTATAATGATACTGGATTTTTAACTGGAGATGTCACGCATTGGCATCCTGATCAAGAGGAGATGCCCAATGGCTTTGAAAGCCTTCTATAACCTTAAAGTACTCTGTATCACCTTAGGAGCCTCTGTTACCTTAGGCGCCTGTAGCTCTTATACTGTGCCTGAATGGGCCTCTGGAACCCCTCAGTGCCGGCAAATTGGATGCGGACAGGGTGTAAAATTCTATCCAAACGAAAGAAATGGGGCCAAGAGACAGGCCAAAGATTGGTATGGTTGGGAATATGGTAAAACATCATCAGCCTATGCTCCATCCGATCCAAGACATTGGGAGCTCCTAGCCAAAGAAAAAGCGGCTGGCCAAACTCCGTGGCATTGGAACAATCAATAATCTATTAAGTTTTGGTAAATTAGAGGTTGACCTTTATAGAATAAGGTGCTATACTGTATATAATAAGAGTTTAATAACAAAAAGGGGCACGATATGATTATTTCTTTACTAGAATCCACAATGCGAACAGCCATTGATTTGGATGAAAATAAAAAAGAAGACGGTTCCATTAATTGGAACTTCGTAGATGCAGATTCTTATATGGAATGCAAGAACCTATTCCGTTCAGACAAAGAGTTTTATGATGCATTTGATAGCATTGGTGATAAGATTTTTGCAGAGCAGAATGGTGTTGATGCATTTGGTAATCAATTAGAACTTAACAAAGGATAAAAAAAAGAAATGGCTAAAGAAACAAAGACTGATGAAGACCAAAGACTGATGGACGAGTGGCTTGCTAAAGGTAATAAGATTACCAAATGCGAAACTGGTGCGTTCACTGAAGGTGTATTGCCTGGGTATGGTTGGGGACGAAAGCCAAAAAAACCCGGAGCACCTTTAGTGCAAACCGGAAATAAATCTAAGAAGAAAAAATAACTTTTTGGTAAATTAGAGGTTGACCTTTATAGAATAAGGTGCTATACTGTATATAATAAGAAATTAGGCAAACAGGAGAAGGCATAAAATGGCATACGTATCACAGGCAGACAAGGCAAAATTAGCACCACAGATTAAGAAGGTGCTTAACAAGTACGGCATGAAAGGTTCTATTTCAATCCGTCATCATATGTCACTGGTAGTGACACTCCAAAGCGGAGCAATTGACTTCAAAGACTATTCACATGGTGATGGTTACATTCAAGTCAACACCTATCATATCGAAACCCAATACAAGGGTACGGCAAAGGCTTTCCTAACAGAGCTTTTGATTGCAATGAAGGGTCCAGACTATTTTAACAACGATGATTGTCAAACTGATTACTTTCATCGCTCACACTATACCGACATAAATGTAGGTAAGTGGAACAAACCTTATATCTGTAATAAAATGAAGGTGGCGGCATGAACGACATTCTAAAAGATATCGAGGTTCTAGAACAAGCTCTAGAGCTTGATGACTTTGGTAGGCAATTATTAATTTGGAATTTGATAATGGAAAAGAAGGCTGTGGTGCAAGCCTTTGAAGATGAACAGGCACCAAAAGAGTTTGAAGAACGATGGAACAGAGAAGCTCCATTAACTATTGAGAGCTTTCGTAAACAATTTAATATGGAGTTATAATTATGGCAGAAGTAACAAGAGTTGGACATTCGGATCCAAGTCACGGGTGGATAGCAGTAAAGATTTCGGAACTTAAGATGCTAGGTATTGAAACATCTATCTCTGAATATTCTTATACCAAAGGCAAGACAGCATACTTAGAAGAAGATTGTGATGCTGGTACATATATCAAAGCAATGAAGGCAAAAGGTATTGATGTGTCAGTAAGGCAAGGCCCTCCAAGAGACCGCTCGCCAATACGTTCTTTCAAAATGTACTCACCGTCATAATGGACGTTGGTGTTAATATCTCGCCATACAGACAGTTCTGCACCAATAAGTGGTACGAACATAAGGACGAGATTTTTAATTGGACTATGAAGTTACCAGACTATGGGCCAGAGTACTATTTTGGTAAGCATCGTTGGCTTTTAAAAACTATGTTTTTAGACGAACAAAAAGGATTAAAAGAAACAGACGACGGGCTTGACTTGTTTCTTAAAGGTTCAGCATTACAACTGGACCATGAAGGTAAACAGAGAAAGGACTAAAGACAATGACTGAGCTATGGCTATTTTTATCTTACCTAGCAGGATCAGCCGTCACATTTTGGTTGATGAGAAATATAATTGAAAAAGTATTAATTGAACGATGTATCGACAGGCTGATTGCGGATGGGTTTCTTAAATCAAAGATAGATGCTAAGGGCGAGACTGAAATTCTAAAATGGAATGAAAGTTAAGTTTTGGCAAATAAGAGGTTGACCTTTATAGAATAAGGTGCTATACTGTATATAATAATTAGGAAACAGACATAAGAGGAGCACAATATGTCAAATATAGTAACTAAGTCCGTAGAACTTATCTATCAAATGAACGCAGATCAAATTGATCAAGTCGTTGAAGCAATTAAACTTAAAAGAACGCACCTAGCTAAGTCAGTTGCACGTTCAATCCTAATAGGCGACATTGTATCGTTTCAAGGACGTAGGGGTCAAACTGTTCAAGGCAAGGTTACAAAGGTCAATCAAAAGACTATCGTAGTCCGAGACAGTCAGTCACAGGTCCAATGGAAAGTGACAGCCTCAATGGTATCTAAACTAGGCATTGGTGTTTAGGATGGGACCGTTTAGTGAAGAACGTCAACTAGCTCGCAAGGCATCAGTCTTGCGAGTGTTACAACAAGATAACCTAAGCGAGTGGGCTAGGAATCATTGGGGTAATGTTTTTGACACCATCACATTAGACGAAGCTCGTTATAATGATAGAGTCAAAACTATCTATGGATCTATGAAACAGGAGACATTAATTGACATTATTGAATAAAGGTGACACAGTCACCATCAAAGTTGAAAATGTCATGTGGCCATATAAAGATCGATATATGCCTGGGGTTATTAGAGATGAATTCAATTATTATACAGGCACGGTTGTATATGAAAAATGGTATAAGCCAAACGAAGTAGGGTTGACTACAGGACAAGATTGGTTTCCAGTAAGACGTCTTCAACGAGAACGAATCGTAGAAGTTAATGATTTACCAGTTGACTATTCTGAGCCTGCGAGCGATAGAATTGAAAAGATTATTATTGGTTCAAAAGGTAACGAGTATACGGTTGTGAAAGAGTACGGCAAATCTACTTGCACCTGCCCAGGATTTACTTTTAGAGGCCAATGTAAACATTTATTGGAGTTAGTTAATGGATAGGAAGAAATATATTAAGGCAACCAATGCCGCATTTGATAAACTAGTTGGCGACCAGTTGTCTACAGGAATTAGCTATAGTTGGACTCAACAATATAATGCATATTCAAACAACCTGTTTGATATGATTAGTTTTGCCCAATCTCGTGAACGAGAAGCTGATATCGAAGTTGAAATGGAACGATTAGAGACTATTGATAAAATGGATGATTCGGAGTTGACAAACCCGGAATTAGATGCTATTATGAATAGAATAATTAAAACTAGTAACAGGAGTCGAAAATGATTAAGGCAGTTTTATTCTTTGTAATTGGTGCCGGCGTAACCTACTTATATTTAAACCCAGGTGATGTTGACGGTATGCTTGAAATGGGACAAAAAGGTTTGCATGACACCTCCTTGTATATCTCGGACGTGACTAAGAAATGATAGAGATTAAAGATGTCATTCCGGGCAAGTCGTATGCCTGCAAGTTTCGAGTAGAAACAATGCTAGACGAAAAAGGACTACCGCCAGGAGTTCCTACGTTCGAAAGTACGGCTCCTAAAGGTGTAGGCAAGTATGAAGGGTTTGGAGTTATTATGACTCGTGACCTTGAGCAAGGATTTGTTAAGATTCGAGACGAAGAAAGTCTTTACCACTTCGTTGTACCTATATCTGACATATGGGACATTGATACTGTTGATTGGGTTGAACCTAAATAATCTCAGTTGAATGATGAACAAAAAGATACATTCGAAACATAAGAACAGAGACGCCGATATATTGGATAACAAGATGGTTGACTTCCTGTTAAAGAGACTGTATAATAGTTTTAATGAGTTAGGGAAACCTATGTCATTATTTTATAGACAACAAAAAGGATAAAATATGTCATTTACTACAATTAAGACCAACCAAAAGACTTTCCTAGAAACGTACCTTCGTGGTACTGGAAAGACTATGACTGCCGCAGATGCGTCTGCACGTTTTGGCATTCAAAAGTTGCCAGCAAGAATGAGCGAATTCCGTTCAGCTGGATTGAATGTTAAGGTTACGAAGAGCACCAAAGGTACTGCCAAGTATTCAGTTGCCGCTCGTGATGTAAACGGAAGTCGTGCGAAGATGTTTGCTGTCAAGTAATAGCAATATCTAAGTAGATCTAAAAAGGCTATGGATTCGTTCATAGCCTTTTTTCTTGACTTTTGGCAAATTAGGGGTTGACATACTGACTGCTTGGTGCTATACTATAAGAACAATAAGGAATTAGGAATAGAGTAATGCAAAAAGGCGATGTTTGAGGTAGTGAGTAAGTGATATGTCTAAGAAATATAGAACTCCACAGGCTCCAAAAACTAGAAATTTTGTTGCAAAAGAAATGTTAGACCGAAAAGGGCCGTATGCCCCAAAGGTATTTGACGATAGGACAAAAGAGCCCTACCGTAAACCTAAACATAAAAAGAAGGCATTTGATGATGGACTTGATTGAAAGAGCTGAGGTATTTGCCGTTCAGGCACATGGTCCCCAAAAGAGGAAGTACACCGGTGAACCTTACATCGTTCACCCTATTGAGGTTATGAACATTGTTAAGACTGTTAAAGATAAGACCGACGCTATGTTGGCTGCGGCATTATTGCATGACGTGATTGAAGACACCGAAGCAACCTACGATGACGTGTTGGTTAACTTTGGTCCGTTGGTTGCTGACTTGGTTCTTGAATTAACTGATGTATCAAAGCCCGAAGACGGCAATAGAGCAAAAAGAAAAGCTCTTGACAGGGCTCATTTGGCAGGCGCTAGTGCAGATGCTCAGACAGTAAAATTGGCTGATATCATTAGCAATAGCAAGGATATCAAAGTAAACGATCCAAAGTTTGCCAAAGTCTACAATGGAGAGATGAAGATGCTTCTTGAGGTTTTAGATAAGGGTGACGCTGGCCTAAAAGAAATTGCTGAGATGCACGTCTTTGGCAAATAAGAGGTTGACATTCGATAGCTGAGGTGCTATACTGTATATAATAAGAAATTAAGATAAAGAGGGAGACGAATATGGGAATGAGTAGTTACATTTTAGATGCAGAAGAAATGTTTTGGGATAAGGTTTATAATAAAATAACTGAGTCAGAACATATCTCAGAAGCAATGAGTTTTGCCGTAGAACTTGGTAAAACAGAAGTTCCAAGTTTAAATGCTGAATCTATTGAAGAAGTCGTTAGCGAAGGTTGGGACCAAATTTGGTCACAATACGTTTTGGCAAAATAAAGGTTGACATTCGATAGCTGAGGTGCTATACTGTATATAATAAGAGCTTAAGAAGAAATCGACATTAGAGGAGCACAATATGTCAAACATTATTTCCATAGACGCTTTTAATAACAAGGCGGTCAAGCACGAAGAAGATACTTTCATTCAAGAACGTGAGCATTGGGATAACTTAAGAAACGACTTAGGTTATGAAACCATTTTAGACTTGCAAGATGCTGGCATGATGCCGTTGGATAAAAAGATATTCAAAGACAAGCCTTACGTGGTCAATTATAAATGCATCAAAGAAATGGGTGCAACCTTTGACGACACAATTTGGATCACATTTACTGCCGTAGCCAAAAATGGTACGGTTGGTGAGCTTTGGAAGGCCGCTGAGACATGCTACCAACAAGCGAAGTTGGCAGTGGGTGATTGGCATACTTTCATTGAAGACTTCAATATGGAAGACGATGGTTCTTTTTCTCTTGTTACAGGGAGTTAAGGCACCAAAAGAGCAGTATTACTTTTTTAATAACCAAAGGAAATATATGAATATTTTTTACAATTTTTTAATTCCAGAAGCTGAACATCGTAGTAAATTTTGGGCAAATCAACCAACAACGGATCCAATGTCAGTAAACGGATTTAAAGGAACGTTCGCATATAGTGATCATCTTTTGATTCCACAAGGTATTACGGAGTTTTTGTTAGAATACTTTCATAAAAAGTGCTTTAAGACTGCGAACAGTAATCGTAAGAATCATATAAGTTCAATACCGTTAGAAGAGATCAACGAGCTAATGAACGAGATATGGGACGGCCCAGGAAGTATGTCAAAACTAGCAACGATGACAAACGAAATGCGAATGGCTCGACTATGGGACGATGACGAAGAAGAAAAGTAACCATTTGGCAAAATAAAGGTTGACTTCTGATAGCAGTGGTGCTATACTGTATATAATAAGAAATTAAGAAACACTTTTAGGAGACGGTATATGGCATTTGCACCCATGGAAGTTGGTTTTAGTCACGGAGACAAGAGCATCTTAGGAATGTTCCGTCTTAAAGAGAACGACAACCTTTTTGAGTTCTCCACCAACAAAGGCGAGTTTGGAGCTTTAGATGGTTGGCCACATAGGGTCTATGTCAGCAGTAATCCAATCAACGACAGTGGTTGGAGATATGCTAGGGTCTTAAAGACTGTGGCTTATATCGTTACTGATGAGAACGAGTATGGCGATGCCGTTGTTGAAAAGTGGGATATCAAAGCTCACAGACTTTACGAAGAAAGGGTATAAGAATATGAAATTAAATTTTAAAGATCTAGTATTTGAATCAGATGAGATGACAAGGATTAAGAGAGCAAAGATCGTAATAGGGGCATATGACCTAAGTATTATTCAAGAGTTGAATAACCCTAGATATGAAATTGCTATTTTTGATTCATCTGAGAGGTGGGCTCGCATTCCCGGAATTAACGAGAACAGTGATGTCGTTCCTAATTTGACTAAAGAAGATGTTGAAGGTATTATGAATAATTTATATACTTTTGTGAGAAATATGCCATATAACCTCCTCTAGCTCAACTAATTTAATAATTGGAAAGGAAAAACAAATGGGACCAAATCCTCATTATATCAATATGTTAATCAATATTGGTATATTTGCATTATTAGTTTATGTCGCAATAAACGTATAAAAAATTGGGGCCACTAGCTCAGCTGGATAGAGCACATGACTACGAATCATGAGGTCAGGAGTTCGAATCTTCTGTGGCCCACCAAAAGGACGTGGTGTTGATAGCACCTAGTAGGGGATAGCATACCCTACGATGAGAAGAGAGGTAACACTCTCAAATCCAAGGCTCGATGCAAGTATGCCGGCGTGGAATGAGTCGTTAGATAGCGGGGGCGAGGCCGGCTTAAACCGGGGGCGATATAATCGTTTTGAAGTTATTCCTATCAAATCCCTTTTTTACTTTTGGACAATAAGAGGTTGACTTTGCCCTAGTCAGGTGCTATACTGTATATAATAAGAGATTAAGATAAACAAGGCAACTAGGAGAAGATAACATGCCAAATTGGTGCAGCAACGGAATTACTATTAACGGACCATACGATAGTTTGGTTAAGTTTAAAGAAGTTATTGAACAGAGTGATGATGCTCACAATGAAGCAGATTCTTTCTTGCAAATCATGGTGCCAATGCCAGCAGTATTGGAAGAAACCGTTAAAGGTACAGGCGAAGAAGAGCAAAAGACTTTCGTAGATGGTTGCAACAATTGGTGGGACTGGAGAATTAAGAACTGGGGTTGCAAGTGGGATGTTTCAACCGAAGGCTTAGAATTCATCGATAATGAAGACGGAACCGCAACCATTGAAGGTTACTTTGAAAGCCCTTGGGGTCCTCCTATAGATGCAGTTAATACCTTTGTCGAGGCCAATCACGACTGTACTCTAGAGCTTTACTACAATGAAACAGGTATGTGCTTCGTGGGTAAGGTTGTTGGTGTTGAAGGTGATGCTAGTGATACCTATTACGAATACGGTGACCTAGACAGTAATGAGGTTCGTGAAACAATAGGCGCAGAGCTTGATGATTACTTTATCATTAGCGAGAGCATATATGAAAACGAGCAAGAAAATCTTGAAGATGATTTAGTAACCTGCGATGATGGAGCTTAAAATGAATAAGAAAGTATTAACTCTTACTGCCGTATGCATCATTGGATCCTACGTAGATTTAGCTCATGCTCACCATAACCCTTCTCAATACAATAAAAGCCAAACTGGAGAAAATAGAAGTTATACGATCGCTGGATCAAAAAACTTCTATAATTTTCAATCAGATTTAAGAAAAGATCAGGCTGTTACAAAAGACATTAAAAACACCAAAACAACAGGGTTAAGAGGTTACCTATTGTATGAAGATGGTAAAATTGTAATAGATGAATCTATTGAATTGCCGGACTTTATTAAAAGAAATGGTAACCGACTGCCGTCGCATTCAATAGGTAAAAGTTTAGTTTCATACGTCACTGGTCATGCAATCTGTGAAGGGTATATTGATAGTGTAGATGTTAAATTAGATGATTGGCCCACTATAAAAAACACGTTATATGAAGGGCAATCATTAATTGATCTTTTGAATATGACAGCAGGCGATGAAAACTATACTGGTGCACGATTTGGTAAAAAAGATAATCGTATAAAGATAAATGGTATTATCAAAAATGTTAATACTGTTCCACTTTATAAAGTAATGAAAGGTGCAACCCAACTTCATACCAAAAGGACAACTTCTTGGTTTTCAGAAACCCCTATTTACAATTATAATGCTCTAGTAACCAATACCATTATGAACTATGTAATCTACAAAACAGGTGATGATTGGGAGCCGTTATTGCACAAGGTCTTTACCCAACACGTTAAGGTTAAAGACAAGGTTCACTTTCTTAAGGTTAAAAATAAGGCTCGGTATTCAACTCTACCAAAG
>Ga0209192_10000498_pt1 | contig 38248 bp, 18 predicted proteins | sample ArcticOcean_MG_C_11_FD_187433 | JGI IMG/M metagenome (GOLD analysis project Ga0209192, IMG submission 187433) | Marine microbial communities from western Arctic Ocean - ArcticOcean_MG_CB2_154 (SPAdes) (version 2) | ecosystem: Environmental > Aquatic > Marine > Oceanic | place: Arctic Ocean... | reverse complement strand
AACTAGTATACTTGCTTGACTAGGAGGAAATAATAATCCGCTGAAAACATTTTTAGCCCACTCACTGTCACCGTAGTATTCACCTGTTGGTCCTTCTGTAGCTTCTTTAGGATCAAAGCCTGACATTGCCCGTACCATTGCGTCAGTTCCAAATCTGCCATCTAATAGTTCTGACGCTGTCTCGGCGGCAGCTCTTCCTTCAAGACCTGCCCATGCTGCAAAATCGCCAAACATAGTTCCTGATATAAATTCTGCAAGTGCTCGTTGAACAGCAGGCATACTAACAATCATTGGTATGACTATCCAAGCCGATTCAGTTACTATTATACTGAGCAAACTTGGTATTGTACCTACACCTGAGACAACACCAACTGCTTGTGTTCCCCTAACTAATGTTTTAATAGCCCTTAGCATGTATTTAATAACTTTTATTCCACCCGAAGCAAACACTTTAATTAAGCCAGCAGTCATATATGTAATCATTTGTGCTACTAAAATATCCTGAAGTCTGCGTAGTTCGTCTACATTTTGTGGTGGTGTAGGACTTGAAATTTCTTTTTCTATATCGTCAATGGCTACTGCACAACCATATGACATTCCGATAATAGCAAAGTTTGCTGGGCCTACAAGTCTTCCTAAGCCACCTATTGTTTTAAATACATTAGTAGTTGCTAACGTTGCTAATTTTTTATAAGTCCACGGACGATTGGCTATATCTCCAAACTGTAAACTCTTTATAGCACGAGAGATACCAGTCCATTGCTTGTTAAATGCACCCTTTAACGTTCCGTTATTTACGTTCTGTTTTATTGCAGAAGTTATTTGAGCAGGAGTTTTGTTATTTTTAGCTAAGTTAGTGACTTCTTTTTGTATTTGAGTTGCTGCACGTTTGTTCTCTGCAACTACATATGCTTTTTCATCAGGTAAAAACACATGCCATTCATTTCCTACTTGGGCAACACCAGGAGAAAACCTCATCAAGTTTCTACCATCGTATTGTTCTTCAAACATCAGATGTGTGTCTTTAAGTGTGATTTCATTTAACTTCATAGAGATATTCCAAACATTATAATGTATTTATAACTTATTAGTTGAACTACGTTCAACTGTGTTATCGCTGTCGCTCAACACGTACTAAAGTCTTTAGATGAACTAAGATTACTTAATATGATACTAACAAGGCATATGCTATGCATATGCATTTAATATTATTCAGATTGTGTAGTCATACTTCGCCCGCTCAAGGGCGAAGCGGTAGACAACATTATTCGAGTTGCTCTCACCACACTTAATAAAAGAGATTTGCTTTCACAACAGAGGCGGTTGACCTGTACCCCTTACTCTAGCTTCGTCTTATCAACGGATGGCAGTTAATCCCTATTAAGCGAAATCACTTGCCTGCGGGTTGCTTTTTCTCAGAGCCCACATCATTTAAACCTTAAGTTAGTTCTTACCTTTGGACGATCCACACCACCGGCTACGAGCATTACCTCGGCTGATTCTTGGATTTTTACAGAGTCCTATATAGCCTTGTTTGCTCTGAGTGCCTCTTTGAGAATTTGTGAACCGCCTACTCGCACATTGATAATACCATTGTAGTAATCATCAGTTTCTAAAACTCTGCGTTCGAACTGTTCTCTAGCCTCTAAATAACTTGCAACGCCTCTACTGGGACAAATGTGTAATATTTCTCTAGTAAATTTGTCTTCGCCTAAATCTAAAACCGCAGCATTTAATCTGTCACTAGAACCCCAATAGGTTTTCCAATCACTTTCTTTAGTGCTACGCCTTTTATTTTTTTTGCCTTTTAGCGGTTGTTTAGTTACTTTAAACTTTGCTAGTTTTTTGCCTATGTATTTCATATCGTTGGTTAGGTTTGTAATCAAGTAAACAAATGCTTCGCAGCCTTCTGGAAGTTCGTCTACTGTCTTGCCTTGATATGTCCAACTACTCATACTATTATGTATTAGTTTGACTAGAAGGTCGACCTCTTTATTGAATTAGTTTTATGCCTGTTAATATATTCGCTTCCAAACATTTTACTAAAGTAATCTGTTGGCCACTTATGTAACCCTTTATCATATTCTTCTACATTATTATACATCTTGAGGAATTCGTCAATTGATTTTTTATTATTAGTTGATTGTATTTCGTGTAATAACTTTTCGTTACGTACTCTACGAATGTATGCTGCTTGTTGTTCTGGAGTTGATTTTTTTGGCCAATCTTCTAAGTCGTCTTTATCCATCCAATTGTTAGCAATATCAATCCAGTTTATATCTGGAAATGCTGAAACATAACCTATTACACTATCCATACAGTTTGAAATGTCGTAATATTTTTGTCTTACAAGTTGTTTGTGATTAAGTTCTTTACCTATGCGTCTCATGTCCTTCCAAAAATGATTGTTACCTCTATTAGAAAGTGTGTAATGAACTGCGGTGTAATCTGCTATGTCTTGAAAATAATGCTTCATTTTTCTATTGTAATAATCTTCATCTAAGTTGCGCTGATGCATCCAAGCAATACGTTTGATACTAGCAATAATACTAACAACAGCATTTGCTTCTAATGGATCTGTAAATGATGCTGCCATTCCAACAGCAAATGTATTGCCTACATTTGGAGTTTTTAATCTTCCTGGCTTCCATTTTAACAATCTTGGCGGCCGAATATTTCTATCACCTATTTCATTTTTCAACCATTCTAATGCTTCGTCGTCAGAAAAATATTCATCACTAAAAATTAGTCCAGTGCCAATACGAGCGTCTAAACAAATTTTAAACTGCCAGCCCATATCTTGCCGAATACTTCTTGTATAGTTTACAAATTCTGAATTCTTGTCTTCGTATCTAATTGGGCATACCCAAGCACTGTTCATAACATTTGCTTTTGTTTGTACAAACTCTGTTGTAAGATGACTAATTAAAAATCTACTAAGTCCTGTACAATCTAACCATATGTCACTAGTAACTTCTGTACCGTCATCCAGTATTACACTTTTAATACCTTCTTTGCCTGTGTTAACTTTTTTGACATGTGCAATAGTTTCAACAACACCATACGGCTTACAAACGTTTTCAATGATCCATGGCGCACATTTTTCAGCGTCGATGTGATAAGCATATGTAGCAGTAGCAGGTATTAAATAGTTTCCGTCATCATCAAACGGCATTTTTTTATCTTTGAGATATTGATAACCTTCTGCGTTATGATGATATACGTCTAAGTCTGGCGCACTGCCGTTTCGATAAACATCTAGCCACACATCAGTTGTCTTAGTTTCAGGCGGAAAGGTACTAGTAACGTTTTTCCAAGTAAAGTCTTTATCAATACCATTACTCCAATGAAACATACGAAGCACGTCAGGACCGTCAGCAGTGTCGGTCCAATCTTCAATGTTGTTGCCGTACTTGAATACTGCACCTGTTTCTCTCATAAAACGTTTTTCATCAACTCCGAGTCCTCTTAACATACCTGGAAGATGCGGTGTAATACTTTCGCCGACGCCCAGTGTTGGAACATTAGGACTATGAATCATTTCAACTTCTGCATCCGGAAACTCTTTTGCTAAGAAACAACTAGACAATGCTCCAGCTAACCCACCACCAACTATTGTAATTTTCATTTATTTTTTTCCTTTTCGGTATTCTATCATATGTTCTTCGTATGTGTTTATGATCTCGTCTTGTCTCTGCTTTGCTAAACTCATCAAGTTTCTTAACTCACGACGAGCAGTACGCTTGGTGCTTTCACTGGGCCTACGTTCAAATGTTTCACTTGCCTTCAAGTAACTTAGTACTGTTTGCATTATCTGATCATGTGTATCATTCATATTTATTCTACAATGTCAATATCGTTTTCATAATTTGTAAAGCCATTTTCTTTAACAACCTTCATAACATGATTGACTCTTCCAATCAACTCGTCCTTGTGCGAAATAAGGAAAACGTTTTTGTTACGCTCTCTACCCATCTTCTTTAGTACAGCAAGTGCAGATTCAACACCAGCAGTGTCCATACCTGAGTCAATAAGTTCATCAATGAACAACAAGTTAACACCTTGATACAATGATTCCCAAACGTCACGGAATGCAAAACTCATACCTAAGATAAGTCTGTTGCGTTCTCCACGTGACAGGTTGTCAAAGTCTAAGTCTTGTCCTAGTTGTGTAATCTCAACACTGAGATCATTTTGAAACTGTACTTGATGTGGCAGTCCTAGCCTGTCGAGATAATATGTAAGTCTGTTGTTGAGGTACAGCAAGTTTTGATCAATAATCTTTTTACGAATAAAACTATCTTTGTTTGTAAGAAGTTTCAACAAAAACTCTTGATGCTCTTTGACTAATGTAAGTTCGTTGATAATGCCCCAGTCAATGGGTTGCAATGCTGTGTTAGTTAAGTCATCTATCTGTGCTTGGTAAGGATCTTCTTCTTGTCCTTTACCTTCCAGTGCCGAACGTAAGTTATCTACATTGTTGCGATGTTCGTATGCTTCTTTGGCACTTTCGTAAAATGTATTAGGCTTACCGTTGATGTCACCAATCTCTTCAAGTGCTTTTAACACACTTGCAAGTTTATCAGCAACTTCTGATTGATACAATATAGCATCAGCAAGTTCCTTGCCTTTGCGTTCAGCAATCTCTGCTTTCTTGTCTGCATGTAGTTCTTGACCACATGTATAACAAGTTGCATCTTCTAGTTCGGCAATCTCTTTCTCTAACTTCTCTACACTTTTAGTAGCACGTTGTAGTGCAGGCTCGAGTGTGCTCAACTCTTTTCTTAAAGAAGTTATTTTGTTGTTGTGTTCATTCCAGTTAGCCAACTTTTCATGTGCATCTAGTTCAACTTCGATATCTAGTTTTTCAAGTTCGTCAATGCCCGCAGACAATTTTTCTTGGTCTTGTCTACTTTTACTTTGCCATGCACGTTGTCTGCCAGCAAGTGTTTCGATGCTCTGTTGAATCTTTTTATTTGCAGCTTCAATAGCATCAATCTTTAATGTTTCTTCTTTGATAACATCTTTTGTTTGTCTTACTTTTTCTTTTAGTGCATCTGCTTTTTCAGTGAGAATAGTAATGCCAAGTAGCTGCTCAATAATAGCACGTTGATCGTTTGCTCTCATACTAAGGAACGGTTCGGTGTAAGTATTAAGTGCAACAACATGTTTAAACATGTCGTGACTCATATCTAGTAATGCACCAATGTCCTCTTGTGTCTTACGACTGTCACCTTGCGACTCGTCGTGCAACTCATCCTTCTGTTCGTGATTGTTTACATAAAACTTTAAAACATTTGGTGAACGACCACGCTCAATACGATATTGATTGCCGGCTCTTTCAAAGTTAAGAGTAACCAACATGCCCTTGCTGTTAGTTTTGTTAATCAAGTTGTTGCGTTTAATGTTTGTAAGTGCTTGACCGTACAGTGCATACGACAACGCATTAATAATTGTTGTCTTACCTGTGCCGTTTCGCGAACCTGTGTCATCGCCACCTTGGTCTAAGTTCTCTCCAAGTACCAGAGTTAACTGTTCTTTATTAAAATCAATTGCCTGGGTAACATTACCCACACTCATGAAGTTTTTTACTGTTAGGTCTTTAATTTTAATCATGTTAGCTCATTATAAATGTCTAGTAAAAGTTTTTTATCGAACGTCTCGGTGTCGATGGCTTGTATTTCTTTGCTTACAATCTGATCTACACTTTCAAACTGTGCAATATCAAGATCGGAATTCATTTCTTCAAGGTGCTTCTGTGGTATAAGTGTAATCTCACGACATTCATATTGCTCCATGAATGTTTCTTTAATGAAACTAGCCTCTTCGTAGCTAATATCAATATCAAGTGTTACTCTCATGTACATGTTTGGTTTGATAAGTGTATCTTTCTCGTCAATCAACTGACTTAGTTTAACTGTACGATACTTAGGACAGTCCGGCCAGTTAATATACAGTGGCTCGGCGTTGTTCTCTTTGTCGAGTACCATCATACCTCGGTCATCGTCCCACGTGTCGGCATAGTTGTGTGGAAACGCATTACCAATGTAATGTACTTTACCTTGCTTCTGGCGTTTGTGGAAATGTCCACTGAACACATACTCTTGGTTCTTAAAGTGTTCAGCTTTTAATTCTCCGTGGTCGGGCATTTGTACCATAGCGTTCATATAAAACGATGGGAGTTCGAAGTGACCAAACAAGTATTTTGCTTTTAACTTTTCAATCTTCTTCCACTCGTCGCCAACTAGCCACGGAACCAGTGCAACATCGTCTTCGACCATCATTTGATCTATTACGGTAATGCCTGGTATGTGCCTTGCAAACTCGGTTGATGAAATATCTCTGTTGTCTTTGTAGTATAAGTCGTGGTTACCAGCAAACATATAGAACTTTTCAAACGCTTTGCCAAGTTTTTCTAATAGTCTAATGGTTGTACCCATAGTTGTAAGGTTAAGACTGTTGCGATTATGATGCCAGTCGCCACAAAACAACCCAGTCTCACACCCATGAGCCTTAGCTTGTTCAATGTACCAGTCGATATAGTCTTCGCAGTCCTGATTATGGACTTTGCTGTTACCTTTCATACCTAAGTGTATGTCAGTAAACACTGCTGCTTTTTTAAACAAGCTATTCTCCATTTCTTGTATATTATAAACTAGATTATTAAAGGATGCAACCTATTTCTTTTCTTCACGCTTAACAGCAGCTTCCCATTCGCCTGCGTGTAGTCTTGTATGCGAAGGATCTAACCCGTTTTGCTCTAAGATGTCGTCGCGAATGTTTTGATTACGTTTTTCGATGTTGATAACACGAACAAAACTGTTAGTAACTGCTGCTGTGTAGTATGCAAACGGATTATCTGACTTAGATTCGTCAAACTGTAAGCCAATCTGTGCTAACTGTAGGATAGCTTGTCCACGCATTTCGTCATTGTATGTATAACCACGAACATTGCCACGAGTAGCATAGCGATCGCACAGTTTCATCCACATACTTGCAAGTGTTCTAGTTGCCATTCCGTGAGTTTTGCTAAAACAACCGTTTTCCATACCACCTTCCCAATGACTTTTGCCTACACATACAAGATTGTCTTCGTCGTCAAACTTATAATGCATAAAGGGAGGAAAGTTTAGCTTGGTTTTATGATCTGCTACTGTTTTTGGGTTCTTTTTACGTCCGGGTTCTTCAGGAATATGGTCAAACGTCATAACACGGAAGATTAGTTCATTCTTTTCCATAGTTCTATAATCTACTTCAAACTCTGCCATCTTTACCTTCTGACCAGCAGCCTTTGCAGCTTCGTAAGCACGAGAACCTAGTAGTTTTGCCTTGTTTCTCTTTGCTTCTGCAATAGTTCTGATGTTGATCTTGCTCACATCCGGCAAGATAATGTCATGATCTGCATATTCTGGCGCAACATAGCTACAAAATGTTGCTTTACTCTTATGAATCTCTTTTAACATGTCTTTATTGTTGAGATAGTTAACTTTTCTGGCCATTTATAGACTCCTTTAATTTATTATAATATACATACATTATTTTGTCAACTAAATACTATGTAGGAGATATAAATGGCCCATAATACTAAACAAAGTGTTCCATCGTACACTGAAAACAACAGACAACAGAATTCGAGACAGGAATCTTATAACAGAAATAACTTTTTAAAGCAAGCTCGGCTTGGAGACTTACTTGCCGGTGCTGAACCTACTGCACAGTCTGTAACTACTGCTCGGTTTGCTCCTACTAACGATGCAGTACCGGACTGGCGTGTTAAAATAAAGGTTCCTTTTATATCAACGTTTAAAAGTAGTGCTATACTAGCACCTTTGTACAACACAGACGGCTTTGCAGTGTTCCCGGTCACTCCTGATATAACAATGTCTACCACAGCCAGCTACGATTCATTAACTCCTACACACAGTAACTATGGATTTCCTCAGTATGTTAACAGTAACCACGAAGATATAACAATTGCTGGACAGTTTCCGGTACAAACAGAAGATGATGGCCAGTATTGGGTGGCTTGTGTACACTTTTTTAGAAGTTTAACAAAGATGTTTTACGGAGAGAGCAGCGAAAAGGGTGCGCCACCGCCTGTTGTTAAACTCAGCGGATATGGAGACTATGTTTTAAACAATGTTCCGGTGGTAGTAACTAACTTTAGTTTTGCTTTACCAAATGATGTTGATTATATTAAGGTTAATACAACAAAATACGGCGATTACGCATCTACATACCAAATGGTTCCTACAAATAGCTTATTAAACGTCATAGTCAGACCAACATACAGTAGAAGTAAGATTTCTAGCTTTAATATGGACGAGTTTATTAATGGCAACCTAGCAAATAAAGGATTTATCTAATGGCAACCTATGGAAAAACAAGTCCGTATGCAAATACAAAAGTTTCACCTGCTGGAGAGCTGGATATACTGTCAATAAGACCTATTCCAGCAGAGGATGATGATGTTCTTTATACTATTATGCCGCAATATTCAAATAGACCAGATTTATTAGCACATGACCTGTATGGCAGTAAAAATCTATGGTGGGTGTTTGCACAACGTAACATGGAAACACTAAAAGATCCTGTATTTGACTTTGTAGCAGGCACAGAGATATTTTTACCTAAAAAATCAAAACTTAAACCAGGGTTAGGCATCTAATGGCAATCGAAACCAACAGTTTACATCAGTTTTCTAGTTTTAATACTATTTTTACGCTTTCTTGTTTAACAAGAGATGAAATAGCTGTGCCTAACGAAACTTATAGAGCATATGGTCCGCAAAATGTTATACTTAGAAGCGGAGGAGGCGCAGGCGACAACAAAGTTACTACAGTGTACGAAGATGTTATTGGCGGCAAGCTCGAATACTTTATTGATAACGTTAGTATTGATGCATTGTGTGTTCCAAATACAAAATCTCGCAGTACAAATGCTACATTTGTTACTTTTCAAGTATCTGAACCATATAGCATGGGGTTATTCCTTGAAACATTGCAGATCGCTGCAACTATGAGCGGATATCAGAACTATGCAAACGCTCCTTTTATGTTATCAATGGAGTTTATTGGATATGACGACGATGGTGACGTTATAGTTACTGAATCTGGACTAAATCTACGTAGAGACATTCCTTGTAAACTTACAAATGTAGAGTTTGACGTAGGAGCCGGAGGAACAACGTACCAAGTAGAAGCTCTTCCATGGAATGAGCAAGCATATCTTGATGATGTAGTAGGTATACCAGTTGATGTAGCATTAACTGGTAATAGTATTGAAAAGTTATTACAAAGTGGTGAGCAATCGCTAGTTACTATTATTAATGGCTTCTTCGGTGAGCTCAAAAATGCAAATCAAACAGCAGAAGCAAAGGAATATGTTATTACATTTCCAAACGACATTGCAACAGATGTTAATCCTGCTAGACAAGCAAACACAACCGGCGGAGGAGCTACCACAAAGTCAAATGGCGGTGGCAGAGGCAATGGTATTTTTGGTGCAGTAGCAGCTGGAGTAGTAGGAGGCGTTATAGGCGGCCTTGCAAATGGCAACAGTCTAAAGAACAGTTTTCAGAATAGTGCAGCTGGAGCAGTAGCAGGTGCCTTAGGCGGCTCTTTGGGCAGCATAGGCGGCGCAGCAGGCGGTTTATTAGGTGGACTAGCTGGCGGATTTGATAAAAGTCTTGGAGGAATGCTTACTAACTTTAAAGCAGGAAACGTACAAGGCTTATTTGAAAGTATAAGTGGATTTCTAGGATCTCAAGCCCCACAAAACTTTGAATCCTTCCTAAGTATGATAACAGGACAGATATTAACTAAGAGTTCTATAGGCGATCAGTTGTCAAAAATAGCACAATCTCCTGGTAGTTTAAACCCTATTGGTCAGGCAAGACTTATTGATGGGTTTGAAGAAAGTGGTACAGTACCTATGGCACAAACCGGCCAGGTGTACGACAGTAAAAATAAAGTTTTCACTAGAGCCAAGAATACAATAAGCAATGACGAGCGAGTTTTTAGTTACAGCAAAGGAACTTCGATGGTAAAAATCATCGAAGATGTTATTTTGTCAAGCAGTTGGGGTAAAGAAATAAAAGATCGAGCACCTGATGAAAACGGTATGATTCCAATGTTTAGAATTGATGCAGAATCGTACTTAAAACCTAACTCAACACAAGAAAATGTGTTTGGTACTGATGCAACAGTAACGCATTATAAAGTTGTAGAGTATCTAGTTCATAGTAGTCACTTACAAAATCCAGGGCAAGCTGGTATCTCGTATGCTCCGCTAAGACAGCAAGCAAAAAAAGAATACAACTATATATACTCTGGTGCAAACACTGATATTATTGACTTTGACATAAACTTTAGAGCATCGTTCTTTCAGTTTATTCAACCTGATGTATCTCAAGGCAGTTTAGATGCAAAAACTGGAGGAACACAGTTTAAAGTATTACAACAAACTCCGGAGCAGCTAGGACTAACTATTACCCCGTCTGGATCAAACAGTTTTACAGGATTAGCAACACAAGCGTTTGGTCCTGCAATGAGTACACAAGGATTTGGAGGAGCAGGCATTGACAATAGTAAAATACGATGGGCTAGACAGTTTCATGATCAAATACTAGGAAGTGGTAGTATGGATCTTGTGGAAGTAAGGTTAACAATACTTGGCGATCCGTATTTTATTGTAGACAGCGGAATGGGAAACTGGACAGATGCACCGGGCGATTTAAACAGTACTGCAAATGGACAAATAGATTATCAACGCAGCGAGTCAGATGTTATTTTAAACTTTAGAACACCCATTGACTACGATCCTAACACAGGCGGAATGATATTTCCTGAAGATACAGTACCAGTTACGCAGTTTAGTGGATTGTATAGAGTAACAGCTATTGAAAACCGTATTCAACGAGGAAAGTTTACACAAGAACTTACATTATTAAGACGCAGAGGTCAACCAGAAGATACTAATACTGCTGGAACAAGCGATCAGGCATTTAAAGTTAAAGATGCAGGCCCTGGCGATCAACTAAACACTGGATTTAACTAAGGATATTAAATGGTAAATCAAACAGGACAAATCAAACCAGAACAGTCTAGATCAGTAGACACCGGCCAGTCAACTAGTAATGCCGGACCGTATTTGGCAAGAGTTATTAAACATGCCGATCCTTTATACTTAGGTGCATTAGAAGTTGAGTTGTTAAAGATCAGCGATGCTGGCGGAGCAGGAGAAACACTAGGACAAACTTCTATTGTTTATTATGCAAGTCCGTTTTATGGTGTGACAGGAGCACAACACTTAGGAAAAAACGATAGTTATTCAAACACACAAAAAAGTTATGGCTTTTGGGCAATCCCTCCAGATCCAGGAACGTTAGTATTGTGTACATTTGTTGAAGGAAGCAGAGAGTTTGGATATTGGTTTGGGTGTGTGCCAGAAAGAGGCATGACATTTATGTTACCAGGCGGACAGCCTGCAACAGAACAGCTTACACCAGGAAATATCCCAAAAGAGTTAAAGGGTAAAAAGTTACCAGCCGGTGAATACAATAAAAAAACAACAAAAGCACAAACAAACAATCCTGTAAAATATAAAAGACCAGTTAATGATGATTTTTTAGCACAGTTACAAGAACAAGGTTTAGTTGAAGACGATATTAGAGGTATAACAACTAGTAGTGCTCAGCGTGAGTACCCTAGTGCAGTTATTGGAATCAGTAGTCCTGGACCTGTTGATAAAAGAGGTGGATCTCCACAAGGTAGAATTGGATTAAAAGAAAGTCAAGCAACTGTTCATACTAATCGCTTAGGAAGCAGTAGTTTTGTTATTGACGACGGCGATGATAAACTAATAAGAGAAGGCTCGCCTTCTGATACTCCTTACAAATACCTAAACAAAGAAGCAAGCGAAGCTGGCGGCGATGTTACTAGACCTGCAAACGAAATGATCAGATTTAGAACTAGAACCGGCGCCCAAATAATGATTAATACTAGCGAAGACTTGATTTATATTAATAACAGTCAAGGAACTGCATGGATTGAAATGACCAGCAACGGAAAACTTGACGTTTATGCAAAAGATAGTATTAGTTTTCACACAGAAACAGATTTTAACTTTGTAGCAGACAGAGATATTAACTTTGAAGCTGGTAGAAACATTAATATGATTGTAAATGGAAGTATATATCAAAGTGCAGCAGTTAACTTAGAAATAAAAGTAGGTGCTAACGGCAATATTTCGGCCGGCGGAGAGATCAATGCCAAAAGTGGCGGTGCCTTTAAAAATACTGCCGGAGGAGACTTTTCTGTTGGAGCAGCAAATACAACAATCTCTGGGGGTGATATCAATCTCAATGGCCCAGCAGCAGAAGCAGCAGCAGATGCAGTTAAAGCAAAGTTTCCGCAACGAGTTCCGCAGCACGAACCGTGGCAAGGGCACGAAAACTGGAACCCACTTGAAACAGCTCCTGATAAAACAGAAGCAGTTGATACAGAAAGCCAAGATATACACATGGAAGAACGTCCAGTACACACTGACAGAACTCCTATAAACGATCTATAATAAATACTAATAGGAGCACACCATGACAGCATTTAGAATAGATAATTCACAACTCTTACCACCTACTATAAGAGAATCGATATCACGAGGTGCTGCTGGAATAAATCAGATTGCAGCAGGAGCACCATTGCCAACGGTTGCATTAGTAGGCGGTATTGTTGGCGGATTAAATTCAGGAAATCTGCGAGGCGTTGTTGAAGGTGCAGCAGGAGCGTTAATTGGAAATGCACTATCAGGACCTCTTGCAAGTGCAGCCGGTGCATTGCAAGGTATTACTAATCCTGCTGCATTTGTTGAAAACTTAGGATTTGTTTCACCTAGTACACTTGCAGCTGGAAACGTAGCAGGTATTGCTTCAGACAGAGTTACTATCCAAACCGGTGCACCGGGCACAGATACATATTCAGGAACAACAAACGCAGAAAACCCATCAACATTACGTACAGAAATAATTGACGCAACTACTAATACAGTTGAGCTAATGAAAGATAGCTTTTTGCAAGGATTGCAAGGTGGATTAAGTAGTTTGATAGGCAGCGGACTTGCTGGCATATTAGGAAACCTTCCAGGTGTAATGGGAAACTTGTTATCAAGTACAGGATTATCAGGCGCATTAGGTAGTGCGTTAGGAGCAATAGACGGTGCATTAGGTAATGCATTGGGCGCAGTGTCTGGCGCATTAGGCGACATGGCAGGAAAACTTGCAAATGGATTAGGTGCAGCAATATCGAGCATACCAGGAGTAGGTCCAGTATTTGGCCAGTTTACAAAAGGTATAGGTGAGTTTACTAAAAACTTAACAGGTGCATTAAATGGATTGCCTCCTAATCTTAAAGGAGCGTTATCCAATGCTGCATTCAACGTTGGTGCAAACTTAGTTGGAAAGTTAACAAATAAGTCTAATATAACTTCGTCAGTTGGAAAAAATATTGCAAATAAAATATTATTTAATGATGATCCGCGAGCACAACTAAACAACATGGCTAACTTAGCAAAACAAATAGATAGAAAAACTTTTAAAAACACAAACGACCCAGCTTTTGCAGACATGGCATCAGCCTGTAAAAAATGTGCAAAACAGTTTGGTACTAGATTAGTCAAAAAGAACAGCTTATACGGTATAAGCATCAAACAACAAGTAGAAGAAGAAACAGTACTAGGCGTTGTAGTAAATGGGCAAGTATTTACAATGCGTTCAACAGAATTTGATAGGCTAACAGCATTAACACCTGAAACTCAATCAGTTGAATTATCAAAATTTTCAGCAGCGAGCCAGTCGGCATTTGCTGCATTAAGAGCAGGATAAATACAGTATGGCCGCAAATGAAAAATCACTTTACAAGAATATTACAGTATCCGGATTAGGAAAAGAACAATCACCGGTTGTATCTAAGCAATATCGTGGTATAAGCACCGTGGCTAATCCTAGCGGATTTAACTTATACGATATTCAACTAATCAAGCAAGACATTATAAATCATTTTCATATACGTCAAGGCGAAAAGTTAAGTGATCCAACGTTTGGCACTATTATTTGGGATATCCTATTTGAACCATTTACAGATGATCTAAAACAACTTATCATTGAAGACATAACTGAAATTATAAACTACGATCCACGAGTATCAGTCAATAGTATTATTGTCGATTCTTACGAAAGCGGCATACAAATAGATTGTTCCTTAACTTATCTTCCTTACAGTATTAGCGAAAGTATGCGCATCAAGTTTGATCAGACCAATGGTTTAATTTAAAGTACGCAGTTTTTTACTTCAGGTAAATATAGTATAGAAGTGAGGAACGGCGAATGTCAACGACAGACAGGCAAAACAGACTGCTACTAGCAGAAGACTGGAAGACAATATATCAAAGTTTTAGATATGCAGATTTCCAAAGTTATGACTTTGATAATCTACGTAGAACTATGATCAGTTACATTAGAGAAAACTATCCAGAAGATTTCAATGATTACATTGAATCTAGTGAATATCTTGCGCTCATTGACATGATTGCATTTTTAGGCCAAAACCTCGCTTTCCGTACAGACCTAAATGCAAGAGAAAACTATATTGAGACTGCCGAACGTAGAGAAAGTATTCTCCGTTTAGCAAGACTTATTAGTTATAATCCGAATAGAAACATTCCAGCAAACGGATTGTTAAAGATTGAAAGTGTTAGTACCACAGAAGATGTTGTAGATGCAAATAATAACAACTTGTCTAATCAGACTATTATATGGAATGATCCTACAAACTCTGATTGGTACGAACAGTTTATTAAGATTTTAAACGCATCATTACCTGCTAACTCAACGTTTGGCCGTCCAGTTAAAAAATCTACTATTGACGGCGTAACAACTGAACAGTATAGATTTAGTGCAAGGAATACAGATTTACCTTTGTATAGTTTTACAAAGACTATTGATAATAGTTCTCGTAAGTTTGAAATAGTTAGTACAGGCGTTAACACTGACACTAATAGCATTTACGAAGAAGAGCCATTCCCTGGAAACAAACTAGCGTTTCTTTATAGAGACAATGGGCAAGGAGCAGGCAGTTCAAATAGTGGATTCTTTATGCACTTTAGACAAGGCACATTACAAAGTAATACTTTCTCAGTAACTAACCCTGTTCCTAATACAACTGTAAACATTGACAGTGATAATATTAACAATAGTGATGTGTGGCTTTATAAGCTAGACAGTAACGGCAATGAAGATGCACTATGGGAAAAAGTAGAAAACGTTGAAGGTAATAATATTGTTTATAACAGTGTTACCAAAGGCATCCGTGATTTATATAGTGTATTAAGCCGTGTTAATGATAGAATAAGTCTTATCTTTAGTGACGGCACATTTGGCACTTTGCCAAAAGGCGACTTTAAAGTATATTACAGAACATCGGCCAATGCACAGTTTAATATTAATCCTTCTGACCTAACAGGTATACAAATACAACTACCATATATCAGTAAAAATAACTCTGCAGAAACACTTAGCATTATTTTAGAACTACAATCAGTTGTTTCAAATGCAGACAGTGCAGAATCAAACGAAAGCATTAAGACTAATGCACCGAGTACATATTATACTCAGAATCGTTTGATCACTGGCGAAGATTATAACATTGGTCCATTGGGTGTAAGTCAGCAAATCATTAAAACTAAAAGTATAAACAGAACCAGTAGTGGTATAAGTCGTTATTACGATTTAAGAGATGCAACAGGCAAGTACAGTAATACTTTAATGTTTGGTGACGACGGCAGTATTTTTACCGAAGCCTTAAAAAATAAGTTTAGTTTTAGTTTCACGTCAAAAACAGATATCGAAGCAACTATTAATAATCAAATTTTAGCTATAATCAAAGAAACACAAACAAAAAACTTTTATTATAAAAACTTTAACAGGAATACAAGTATTTCAGAACTAAGTTATACTTGGTCGGCAACAACAAATGATACTAATCAGAGTACTGGTCTTTTTAACGATCAATATAACATTCCTGAAGCAGTATCTAGTTTTACAGCAACTACTATGCGAGCTGTAAGTCCAGGAAGTTTGATTAAGTTCATACCACCTACTGGATACCACTACGACAAAGACAATCAACTTGTACAAGGTGCAGTCTCTAAACTCGGCGACAAGGAATACATTTGGACAAAGGTTATAAGTGTATTTGAAAATGGAACAATAGCAGCAATTGGTAGCACAGTAGGTCCTGTTGTGTTAAATGACGAAGTTCCTACTAACAGTAAACTTGTTGAAATTATTCCAGTATTGAATAATACTATTGTTAACGATACACTATCGCAAATGGTAGATCAAGTATTTGCATTTAGAACATTTGGTTTGCGCTATGATGTAGAAACAACTAACTGGAAAGTTATTACAAACAGCAATCTTGATAAAACTAGTGCATTTGACACAGGTAAAACAGGTGACTCTACAGGTACAAACCAGGATTCTAGTTGGGTATTCTTATTTGAAACAAATGGCGAAACATATACTGTAACAAGTCGTGCTTTAAGATATGTATTTGAAAGTGATAAACAAATACGTTTCTATTTTGATGGCAACGACAGAATCTATGATAGTAAAATAGGAAAGATTGTAACAGATACAATCAGCATTTTAAGTAACAACAACAAACCAGATGTATTAACACCATTTAATCAAGATTGGAAATGGCAAGTTGTTAAAGAATATAGAACAGCCGAAGGTTATGTAGACAGTAAAAAACTAGAAATAGGATTTATTGATAGCGATGCTGACGGTGTAATAGATGATCCAGATTTGTTTACAAATATTGTTGCACCTACAACTCTTCCAAGTACAAAATATATTTTTGCTAAAAAGTTTATGAAAAACAATACAGAAACATTTGAATACATTAGTGCAGTAACAGAAAAGATTCAAGTCAAAACAACTGAAGCAGCCATTGGCTCATATAGTTCTTATGATGCTGCAACAATATTCTACATTAGTAGTACAGATGTATTTAAAAAGTTTAACGCTACCCAAACTGCATTAGAGTTATCAATTGATTACAAAGCATATACTGGCAGAGACAATATTAGGTTTGATTACAGACATGCGGCTGCTGAAAATCGTCGTATTGATCCAAGCAGTAGCAACATTATTGACTTGTATCTATTAACAAAGACATACGATGTAGAATACAGAAAGTATCTTAGAGGTGATAATGCAGTTATGCCATTAGCACCTAGTAGTGATTCATTGTTCTTAGACTTTGGATCGTCTATTAATAAGATTAAGTCAATAAGTGACGAAATAATTTACCACCCAGTAAAGTATAAATCATTATTTGGTTCAAAGAGCGATACAGATGTACAAGCAACATTTAAAATAGTAAAAAATGCCTCTCGTGTTGTGAATGACAACGATATTAAATCAAGAGTTATTGATAGTATTAATGAATTCTTTGCATTAGAAAACTGGGACTTTGGCGAAACATTTTATTTTAGTGAACTAGCAGCATATATAATGAAACAAGTTGCACCCGATGTTAGCAGCATTGTTCTTGTACCTAAGAGCGAAGCACAGTCATTTGGTAGTTTGTATGAACTAAAAAGCGAAAATGATGAAATATTAATCAGCAGTGCTACTGTTAGTGATATTGAAATTATAGACAGCATTACAGCATCAAGGCTTAAAGCAACAGCAAAAGTTATCACTAGTGAAGACGTATTAAATACAGGAGTACAAAGTTCGAGTACTTCGACCACGACCATTACCGAAGGAAATAGTTAATAATGGCATACAACGATGATCAAAACGAATATCCTGTTCCAGGAAACTCTAACGTAAAGAGAACATCAGCTTCATTACTGCCGAGATATTTTAGAACTAATGCAAATAAAAAGTTCCTTGGAAGCACAGTTGATCAGTTAACTAATCCGGGCGTTGTTGAAAAAATAAATGGCTTTGTAGGACGCAGAGAAGCAAAAGCAGTAACTATTGATGACAACTATATTAGTGATATTAATGCACTTAGAGAAGATTATCAACTTGAGCCATATGCTATTGTACAAGACGATATTGAAAATGTAGAGTTTGATGCCGACTACTTAGATATCTTAGGACAGATATCAGCCTTTGGCGGCAATACTACTAATCATAATAAACTTTTTGAGCAAGAGTTTTATGCATGGAACCCACATATTAACTTTGACAAGTTTACTAACTTTAGAGAGTACTATTGGCTACCAAATGGCCCACAAGACGTTCCAGTACGAGGACAAGGGTTGGCAGTAACTAGTACATTTACTATTGAAACAGTAGTAGATGATAACAATACTGCATATATTATTTCTCCAGATGGTATAACAAGAAATAAAAGCATCAAGTTATATAGAGGTCAGACATATAAGTTCGAAGTTAACGTTCCTGGCCATCCTATTAGTATTGCAACTGCTAGACAAAAGCAAGTTATGTATTCAAAAGATAGTACCTTAGTTAGTACACTGTATCAAGAAGGTGTTACATTAACACACGATCAGTTAGATGATTCTCTTGTTAATAGTTCTGATTATTTAGAAGAAGGCTTCATTGAAAACGGCATACTTGAATTTACTGTTCCTGCAGATGCACCTGACAACTTATATTATGTTAGTCAACTTGACATTAACAACAGTGGCGCATTTAACATTTTTGATATTGAAGAAAGTAGTGCTATTGACGTAAGCGAAGAAATTATTGGAAAGAAAACATATACAACAATTGATGGTTGGGCCCTTTCTAATGGAATGAAAGTTTACTTCCAAGGTAATGTAACACCTGCAAGTTACGAACAAGGATTGTACTATGTTGAAGGAGTAGGCAACGCTATTAGTTTAGTCCCGGTTGGCAACTTAGAAGTCCCTGCTATCTTTACACAAGATACCCAAGTGCCGTTTGATGCAAATGGGTTTGATCGTGTTCCATGGAGCGATGCAAGAAGTTATGCAGGATCAAAAGATTATATCTGTATAGACAGACGTGATTCTAGTAGAAACGCATGGGCAAGATATAACCGTTGGATACATAAATCAGTTATTGAAAAAAGTGCAGAAATTAATAACCAACCAGTTGTATTAGATCAAGCAGCAAGGGCCAAACGTCCTATTATTGAGTTTGAAGCAAACTTGCGTTTATGGAATCATGGCAATACAGCAAAACTAAATGTAAATCTAGTTGACACATTTACTAAAGATGTATTCAGTACTATCGAAGGTACTTCTGGTTATAATGTTGATGGAATAGATTTAGTTGATGGGATGCGTATTTTATTTACAGCAGATCCGGATAGTTTTGTAAATGGTAAGATCTATGAAGTTAAGTTTATTACTCATACTAATACTACACAAATAAGTCTAGTTGAAACTACAGACACCGATCCAATACTAAACGAAACAGTTCTAGTTAAAGACGGAACAAAAAATGCTGGTAAAATGTATTGGTACAACGGTACCAATTGGAAACTAGCCCAAGACAAAGTAGGATTAAATCAAGCACCAAAGTTTGACTTGTTTGACAGCAGTGGAAATAGCTTAGGCGATGCTACTGTTTATGACTCAACTGATTTTGCAGGAAACAGACTGTTTAGTTATAGAGTTGGCGAAGGCGCAAATGATGCTGAACTAGGATTTCCTCTTACATATAAAAACTTTGTAAATATCGGTGATATAGTTTTTGATTTTGGACTTCTTAATAGTACATACCAGTATAAAGTTTCAGGTGTTTTTAAATCTGTAAGCAGTGATATTTTCTATTTGCAATCATTTAATCAAAATGTTATTTCTTATTCTAACGCATGGCAACGTGCTAATGTAAAAAGCCAGCAATATGTAGTAAGAAGATTTACAGGACAGGAATTTTTAAACAAGTTTCCTATTGATGTTTATAATCACAGTGCAAGTCTAACAGATTTAATAGTTCGAGTTTATGTTAACAATGAATACAAAGTTGATTATACATTTGTAGATGAAAACAATATTCGTAAAGTTGTACTTCCTACAGATATAGGATTTAATGACATTGTTGTTATTAAGACTAAAAGTATAGCTGATAAAAATAACAACGGTTATTATGAGATTCCACACAACTTTGAAAGAAACCCATCTAACAATAACATTATAGAGTTTACACTAGGCGAAGTAAACGACCATGTCGAAGGACTTGTTACAGAAGTAGAAGCATTTACTGGTGCGCAACCAGGTGTTGGCAACCTTAGAGATTTAGGTTCACTTGCACAATATGGAAGAAAGTTTGTACAGCATAGTGGCCCAGTTAACTTACCATTATATCATTTGGTAAACAAAAATGCAAATGTAGTCAAGTCTATTAGATATGCGTTAAATGAATACACTAAGTTTAAAAGACAGTTTATTCAAGTTGCTACCGAAAGTGCATTTCAAGGAACAGTAAAAGATTATGTAGATTTTATCTTTAATGAACTAAACAGTGCAAAAACTTCAACGATGTCGTTTTACAGTACTGACATGGTAGGCACAGGCGGAAGTAAAAAGATTGAATACGAAATCTTAGATAGTAGATTAACAGTGTATGCATTGAGTAATATGTTTAGTCCAACTACTATTAGTAATAAAGCACTTTATGTATATTTAAACGATGTACAACTAATACACAATGTAGATTATACATTTACTGGCACAGGATTTGTTGATATAAGTGCAACACTAACCAATGGCGATGTTTTAGTTATACACGAATATGATAATACTGAAGGTAGTTTTGTAGCACCTACTCCTACTAAAATAGGAATGTTCCCTGCATATGCTCCTGAAAAGTTTTACGACACTTCGTATGCAACTCCGGTATATGTTATAAGAGGTCATGACGGCAGTATTACATTAGCATACAATGATTATAGAGATGACTTGATCTTAGAACTAGAAAAGCGCATTTATAACAACATAAAAGTAGTATACAATCCTGATATTTTTGACATCAATGATATTGTAGGCGGAGTTGATAGAAATACTAAAATACCATCAGCTGACATCGACAACATCTTAATCAAAGATTTTATTGACTGGACTAGTATTGCAAAAGTATCCGATTATACTAAAAATGATTTTGTAGTACAAGGATCTCCTTTTACTTACAACTATAATGGAAGTACAAATGATCGCAATGAAGCTGTACCGGGTTTTTGGAGAGGCATTTATAGACATGCGTTTGACACTGATCGTCCTCACACACATCCTTGGGAAATGCTCGGGTATGGTACAAAGCCAACTTGGTGGGAAACAGTTTACGGACCGGCACCATACACCCGCGATAACTTAATACTATGGACAGATTTACAAAACGGCGTTATTAGACAACCAGGTAAAACAGTGTTAAGAAACAAAAAATATGTAAGACACAACTTGTTAAATCATATTCCTGTAACTGAAAATGGCCAACTGTTGTCTCCGTTGGAAAGTGGTTATGTTACAAACTTTAGCTTTTCTGTACAAAGCCAACAACTGTTTAAGTTTGGAGACGAAGCACCAACAGAAACTGCATGGAGAAGAAGCAGTGGATATCCGTTTAGTTTAATGATTGCAGCTTTGTTAACAAAACCAGCATACACAATGGGTGTTGGATTTGACAGAAGCCGTATTCAAAGAGACGTTGCAGGAAACTTAGTTTATAGTCAAACTGGAAAAAGAATTGATACTGCAAACTTAGTATTTCCTAAAGTAGGAACTAACATCAGTGGAGGATTTGTAAACTACATCAGTGAATATATTAACTCAAACTCCCAATATCCTTATACTACATATGTAGATAACTTAACAAGACTAACAAACAAGTTAGGATTTAAACTTGCTGGATTTGCAGAAAAGAATAAACTAAAGCTAGTATTAGACAGTAAAACTCCTTTAAACAAAGGCAATATTTTTGTACCTGATGAAAACTATAATATTATTTTAAGAACATCGAGTCCGCAAGATATTGTTATATACAGTGGTGTTATTGTTGAAAGAACTAGCAAAGGTTATAAGATCTCGGGTTATGATAAAGATCAACCATACTTTAAATATTACCCTGCAATAGAAAATGCTAGTGATCCGTTTATAAATGTCGGCGGCATTAGTGAGAGCTTTATTTCGTGGGCAGAAGACAAGTTTCTTGTTGCTGGAAAAACTGTTAGATACAACAATAGATATTACAGAGTGAATGTTAATCATAATACAGGATCTTCCTTTGATTCTAGTTTGTATTCAGCATTACCTGAGCTACCTATCACAGGCGGCAAAGGCGCAAACTTTAAAAAAGCATTTCAAACACAAACTGCAAAACTTGACTACGGAACAATATTATTAGATTTGCAACAAGTAGTTGACTTTTTGCTAGGATACCAAACACACTTAAAATCTTTAGGATTTAAGTTTGATTATTTTAATAAAACAACAGAAGCAGTTGAAAACTGGCAGCTTGCTGCAAAAGAGTTTTTATTCTGGACAACACAAAACTGGGCAAATAGTAGTACACTGACATTAAGTCCTGCTGCCAATCGTGTTGTATTTGAAAAAGATTTTTATGTAGTAGATAACATTTATGACAATCAGTATGATTTAGCAGTTCTTAATCAAAACGGAAATGCAATTACAAAAACACGTTCGAGTATTTACAGAGACAATACTAATATGTTTAATATTACATCAGAATCAGAAGGCATTTACCTTATTAAGTTGCCGCTGATACAAAAAGAACATGTTGTACTTATTGACAACACAACAGTATTTAATGATACAATCTATGTTCCTGAAACTGGATATAGACAAGAGCGCCTAAATGTAGTAGGTTATAGAACTGATGACTGGAATGGTAGTTTAAATATTCCAGGCTTTATTTACGATGATGCCAAAGTTACTACTTGGGAAAGTTATAAAGATTATAAAACAGCAGAACTTGTAAAGTTTAAAGAGTTTTATTATTCAGCAAGATTTGCACACAGTGGAACACAAGATTTTGTTTACGGAAACTGGAACAGACTAAACAGTAAACCAAAAAGTCAGTTATTACCAAACTGGGATTATAGAGCAAATCAGTTTGCAGATTTTTATGACTTAGATACTGATAACTTTGACAGTGAGCAGCAAAGACTTGCACAGCATTTAATTGGCTATCAAAAGCGCGAATACCTTGGTAACATTATTCAGGATGATGTAAGTCAGTACAAGTTTTATCAAGGATTTATTCAAGACAAAGGTACATCAAATGCTATTACAAAACTATTTGATAAACTAGGTTCAGCAAATCAAGACAGTGTAGAATTGTATGAAGAATGGGCAGTACGTGTTGGTCGTTATGGTGCAACAAACAGTTTTGACGAAGTTGAGTTTGCATTAGACGAAAGTAAGTTTAGAATTGAACCACAGCTTATTGAGTTTGTAGAAACAGTAAATTCTACTCGTACAGACTTAGTATATCAGTATCCAAGAAAAGATGTATATCTTTCACCTGCAGGCTATACACATACATCATTGCCGTTAACATCGAGCACCAACGAATATTCTAAAACTGCTGGGTATGTTACATTGGATCAAGTTAACTTTTTAACAACAACATTAAATGATGTTTTAGTATTAGATGTTGACAGTGTTGATATTGGAAGTTATATTTGGGTTCCAAAAGCTGGACAAACTTGGAATGTATACAAACACGTTGTTGCACCAATACGTATTCAGTCTATTGAAAAAACCGATCTAGGTTTTAAAGCAACGTTTAATAAACCTATTAGTTTTGTAGACGGCGACATTGTTGGATTTAATAATATTAACAATGATGTTAATGGCTTTTGGATTGTTCAAAACACTGGCTATACAGATATTGAAATACAACTTGATAACCCAATCACAGAAGAGTTTATTGACTTGTCTGATAGCACACTAGGAATAGTAACTCAAATGTCTTCGAGACGAGTTTCGTTACCAACAGACATTAATAATATTACTAAAGTTTACAACTTAGATATCAACGATAGATTCTGGATTGATTCTATTGATGCTGATGGAAACTTTGGCGTATATGACAATAATATTATTCGTAGTTTTAAACAATCTGTTCCTGCACCGACAGCTGGAAATAACTACTTTGGGTATGATGTAGCATTTAGTGGTAGTAACAAAATAATGGCAGTAGGTACGCCAGACATCGACAATGGCAAAGTTTACGTCTATACTAGAAGTAGCGAAGCTATTGACTTTACATTAAAACAAACATTAGAGCCACTAGCAACACATCATGATGCTGGCGATTTTGGTACAAGCGTTGCAGTAACAGATAATGGACAGTATCTATATGTAGGTGCTCCAACTGCTACAAACGTCAAAACAAACTACAAAGGTGTATTAAATCCTGCGTCAAGTTACAACGCAGGCGACATTGTAAGTCAACGAGGTATACTATGGGAAGCACAGCAAACTATAGCTCCAGACAGTAGTACTATTAACTTGTCGAGTCAAGACTGGGCTCTGGTAGAGATATTAACAACAGATGCAACTGCTGATAGCTTTGGTCAATCCGATCAGGGTGTTGTTTATATCTACGAAAGATTATTAGACAGCACGTATCAACTAGTTGATATTATTTTAAGTTCTGTTCCTGCAGGAAACGAAAAGTTTGGTACTGCTATTAAAGTAGTATCTCCAGGAGATTGGGATCACAATCTTGTTATTAGAAGTTTAGCAGACAACGGCAGAGTTTATTTTGTTAACAACAAAGGCATAAATGATGTAAAATCATATGCATATTCAAAAGATACAAACTACAAAGGTGAGTGGCAGACTATTTCTAAATATATTGCAGGCGAAATTGTGTTCTACGATGGCGAACTACGTGAAGCAAATACAACTGTGTTTGCAGGAGATGTGTTTAATGCTAGTCAGTGGGATGTACTTTCTACATATATTGATTATACAGGATTTATTCCTGCTAACTTAAATGAAGTCACTGATATCTTAAACGAAGATAGTAGTTCTTTTGGAAATGCAGCAGAAGTCGGATCTAGTTATGACATTAGTAACAATGCTGAAGTATTAGCACTTGGTGGTATTCAAGACGACGGTGAATATAGAATTGCAATCTACAGAAAATCAAATGGAAGATTTGTATTTGATCAAAATATTGACTCGCCTACTGATCAAGAGTACTTTGGAACATCAATAAGTTTAAACAGTGCTGGCACAAAAATAGCAATCGGCGCACAGATATCCAGCACCAACGGAACGTACAACGGCGCAGTATATGTGTACAAATCAACAAACGGTGAGTTTGCATTAGATCAAACACTTTATGCACCAAACGGTGAACAAAACGAACGCTTTGGTAGTAACGTAAGTTTTGATGTAGATAAACTTGCAGTAACAAGTAGAAACGGCGATACATTTGCATATGTTACACTTGATAACGATACAACATATCTTGATAATAATGCAACTGTACTAACTGACAGTGTTAAAGATAATGGACAAGTTTACATTTATGAAACAATAAATGACGGTCTGGTGTATGCTGAAAAACTATATTCACAAGTTGATATTTCTGATGCAAAAGATCCGTATGGTATTTTAAATAAAAACCACTTGTACATAGTTGCACCTGCACAGCCCAATGGCGATGTATTTGGATTAATACAGGATCATAGATCAGACCTAAACAAAAATGCATGGTCAATCAACAGCCAAGGCGAGCAGCACGTAGACGTTGATAAAATCAAAGGTGTTTGGTTATATGATAAAACAACAAATGATTTAATCACATATCTTGATTATATCGATCCTATTAGTGGACGTATTGCAGGCCCTGCAGAACAAGAACTTACTTATAAGTTGTATTACGATCCGGCAGTTTACAACATCGGCAGTACCGATACAGGAACAGCAGATCTTTGGGGTAGTCATCAAGTTGGAAAACTTTGGTGGGATCTTAATGCTGTAAAGTGGTACAATCCTTATCAAGGAAATATACAATACAAATCAAACACATGGAATCAAATTGTTCCTGGATTTAGTGTTGATGTTTACGAATGGGTGCAAAGTGATTTATTACCGAGTGAATGGGACAGCCTAGCAGATTCAACAGAAGGCTTATCAACTGGCATAAGTGGCTTGAGTTTATACAGCGATGATTCATATGTAAGAGCTAGAGTATACGACACAGTGTCAAATACATTTATACCAACATATTACTTCTGGGTTAAAAATAAGAATACTATTCCAAACACATACGGAAGACGTATTAGTTCTTTTGATGTTGCACAGTTGATTGCAGATCCATCAGGACAAGGTTATAGATATGTTGCATTGCTTGACAATAAAAAGTTTGCATTGCACAATGTTAAAAATCTTATAAAAGATACAGATACTATTTTACATGTTGATTACTTTATTCAAGACAATGCAGAAAACAAGAATATTCACAGTGAGTATGCATTAATAGTTGAGGGGTTAGCATCGAGTAAGCCAAACAACGACATTGTTAACAAATGGGTTGATAGTTTAGCTGGATATGATACTCACGATAATGTATTACCAGATTTAAATGTTAGTATTGCACAACGCTTTGGTATATTAAATGAACCAAGACAGTCTGTATTTGTTAACAGAACAGAAGCACTCAAACAAATCGTTGAAAGAGTAAATGGTATATTGTCTCAATCTACTATTGTTGATGACTTTGATATTTCGCCTTTGCTTACTTCTGATCCTATCCCTAGTAAGTTTAGTAACCAGTGGGACACACAAGTTGCAAGTGAAGGTTTGCTAAGATTTGTTGGTACTGCTAAGGTATCTCAAGCAAAACTTACTCCTGTTATTGTAGATGGCACTATTACAAGTGTTACTATTACAGATACAGGTAGAGGTTATGCTGACAGTAACTACGTTTCAGGAAAACGCAACGGCCCAACTGTTACAATAGAAGGACAAGGATTTGGAGCCGAGCTAAAAACATATATTAATAATCTTGGACAAGTTATTGAAGTTGAAATAGTTGAAGGCGGCAAAAACTATCTAAGTGATACTACTATTATTGTACGTCCATTTAGTGTGCTTGTAACCACAGATTCAGAAGTGGGCGGCATTTGGGCTGTTTACAATTGGATTGCAAGCACACAGGAATGGTTTAGAAACTATGTTCAAGAGTATGATGTTACAAAATACTGGACATACAAAGATTGGTATGCTACTGGCTACAGCAGTCTTACATCAGTTGATTATTTAATACAAGGCAGTTATGCACTCGAAGCACTAAATGACAAACTTGGCAATACTGTTAAGATTGAAAACATCGGGTCTGGAGGATGGCTATTATTAGAAAAAATTGACAATCAAGCAGAAGTTGATTATACTGTTAACTATAAAGTTGTAGGTAGACAGAATGGTACGATTGAATTTAGTAGTCAACTATATAAAAATGAAACAGCTGGGTTTGATAATATAATCTATGATGCATCATTTTATGATAGCGAGCCAACACAAGAAATAAGAATAATACTATATGCACTAAGAGACAACTTGTTTGTTGATCAGCTAGAAGTAGAGTGGAACAAACTGTTCTTTGCAAGTATTAGATATGCAATGAGTGAGCAAGTTGATTTAGATTGGATATTTAAATCTAGCTTTGTAGTAGCCAAGCACAATGTTGGCGAACTTAAACAAAAAGTAACTTATCAAAACGATAACCTTCCTAACTATCAGGATTATATTGAAGAAGTAAAACCGTATAGTACTAAAATAAGAGAATATATTAGTTCATACGGAAAAGTAGAGCCAACACAAACTAGCGTATCTGACTTTGATTTGCCTCCTCGGTATGATGCAGACCGCGGTCAGATTATTAGCGAAACTATTAAGTTCCTTAATAATGGTATTGTTGGAACAAATGCTATTACACAAACATATCCACAAAAACATTGGTTAGACAATGTTGGTTTTGAAATCACTAACTTTGTAGTTTACAACGGCGGCAGCGGATATACCGAAACTGCAAATGTAACAGTTAGTGGCGGTGGCGGCCCAACCTTAGAAGGACTAGCATACATCGGTGGCACCACTATTCAATATATAGAAGTTGATACTGCGGGTGCAAAATATTATACTACTCCTACAGTTACAGTTAATGGTAGTTTAGAAGAAGATGGTGTAGAAGCTACAGTTTATGCTCAAATAGGAAACAGTGTGATTAGATCAACACACATGTTAATGAAGTTTGATAGAGTTGCTGGCGCATACTACTTTACAACATTAGATGAAACAGAAACATTTGTTGGTAATGGCGGCCTAACTGAGTTTAGTCTAAAATGGCCATTGAGTACAAACAGTGCTGACATTTCAGTTACTATAGCAGGTGAGCCTCAGTTAATAAGTGATTTTGTAGCAACAAATGTTCTTGATACAACCAAAACTTTTGACAGATATCGTGGTAAAATAACATTTACAAACGCACCTGTAAATAACAGTGCAGTTGTTATAAACTATAAAAAGTCAACAAGTCTACTAACTGCCGAAGACAGAATCAACTTCTTCTATAAGCCTACTACAAATATGCCAGGCAAAGAACTAAGTCAGTTAATGGCTGGAGTTGATTATGGCGGAGTTCAAATGGACAGTATCGGATTTGGCGAAGATGCCGGGTTTGATGCAAAAGGGTTTGGTATTGATTTTGACACGTTTGACACCAACTATGAAGATGAGATCTTTATACTATCAGATGGTCAAGAGATTATTACATTATCAAGTGTACTAGAATCAGGTGTAACATACAATGTTTATTTAAACAATGTTCGTATAGACGATCCGGCATATGATGGAGTTAGTGTTGTTGCTAATCCAAGTGCTAAAATGGTATCACCAGCAGGCGACAATATTACAAACACTATTACATTGGACAACAATGTGATTAATGTAAATGTTGACGATGTATTGATAGTAAGAAAATCAACCAGCGATGGTAGTTTTACTCCTGAATCAACTGCATACGATGTGAGTTTACAAGGTGGAAACTTTGAATACACAACTGCTAAAGGTATTGAGTCAGGCGACATAGTTGTCGACGGCGACGGCTTTGTTACAGAAACCACTAGCGGTGGACCAGAAGAACAGGTTCCAGGCCAAGTACTTGACACAGTTGACATTCAAGTGTATAATAGAAGTGCAGACGGCCAGGGTATTATTACTGTAAGAAACTATATTACAGATGGTACAACTGTTGAATGGGAGTTTGATGCATATCCGCAATCAGATACAACGCTTGTTGTAAAAGTAGCTGGGGAGATTATTGATCATGCCGACATAAACATCGACTACGAAAGAAAGTTTATAAGTTTAAATGATAGTACTGCATTAGCTGCTAATCAGAATCTGTCTATATTAACTATTGGCACAAATGGTGTTGATTTGATAGACAGTGATAATATTATTGCCACTGGCGACAAGTTTATATACGAACTTTCTATCAGATTTACATCTGCGCTAAGTGCGTTTGTAACTGTTAATGGTGTTTTAAAAACTGAAGACATTGATTATGGACTTACAGAATCAGATACTGGTTTTGCACAACTTGTGTTTCCAACTAAACTTACAAGCGGAATAGTTATTGGTTATAGCATATATAACGGCAGTATAAATCAATATAGTCAAATGGTTATTGATAGTACGTTTGTAACCGATGGTGTAAATAAAGTTCATAGATTTACTAATGATGTTGCACTGCCTGTTATTGACAAGCCTCTTGCACAAAATATTTTAGTAAAACGTGGAGACGGCAGATTCTTAAATGCCGGTTATAGAAAAAAACATACAATAGACAGTAACAGAGCATACGATATTGATCGTTGGCAGTTTGAAGATACAACAGCAGTAAGACAAACTGATGTTATTTGTTATATTAACGGTTCTATAGTTGATCGTATTGATTATTTTTATGATACTATTAATGGCAGAGTAGAGTTGCTAGACAACAATGTTGGTAAAGCAGGCGACGAGTTAGAAATCTTTATCATTCGTGATGCAGAATATTACTTTATAAACACAACTGTAGAAATAACAAACGGCGATGGTATTAATGATCCTGCTATTGGTGCAGATGTTGCGTTTAAACTATCAGATGATAGTACTACTGTTATTGCGTGTGTAGAATCATTTAGTAGAAGTGGCACCACATTAACACTAGAACTGCAAGGTTACATTAGAGAGTTATTCCAGCTTAAAAGTATTGACGACACTCCGGAAGTTGTTGCAAGTTGGGAAGTTGATAGCACACAGGCAATCATAGGCAATATTGCACTTGTTGAAACTAATGTATTATCGTTGTCAGAAGCACCAAACGAATGGGAAACTATTGACATTTATGTATTCAGTAATCATGATATCAACGGGTTTGAAAGAAACACATATGACATTGTTTGGAACACAAATCAAGCACCACTTGGAACACAGTTTTATATTGATAAAAACTTGTTGAGTAGAGGATTTATTAAACTTGAAAAACCAGCATTAAGTGCAAACTATGTCTGGGTATTTAAAAACGGTATAATGCTAACACCTCAGCAAGATTATAAGTTGGACGCTTCTAGAACTGGTGTACAACTTTATGACAAAGTTACATCAAACGATAAGGTAGAAGTATTGCAGTTTACAGCATTAACAAGTAATCCTAAGTTTGGATATCGTATTTTTAAAGATATGTTAAACCGATTCCATTTTAAGCGTTTAAATAAAGACAATCAATATACTTTACAGCAACCTTTAAACTATTATGATTCTAATATTCAACTAGTTGATAGCACAGGGATCCAAGAGCCTAACAAAGCACTAGGTGTTCCTGGTGTTGTTTGGATTGACAAAGAGCGTATTGAATATTTTACAGTTGATGGAAATCTACTTAGACAGATTAGACGAGGTACACTAGGAACTGGCATTAAAGAACAGTATCCAACAGCTACAATAGTACAAGGTCAGGGAATTGAAGAAAATATTCCATACAAAGACGAAACTACTAAAACTACATTTGTTGGCGATGCTAGTTCAACAGAGTTTTTATTAGACTTTGTTCCTACTAGTGTAAATGAGATTGATGTATTTTTAGCAGGTACTAGATTGCGCAAAGACACTATTGTAACGTTTGATAGAACAGTTGATCAAGATTCACCTGAAGCAGATGTAATAGTTGCTCCGCAGTACACTATTGAAAATATAGTAACTGAAAGTGGCACAGTAACAGTGTTAACACTAGCTGACTATATTGACGCCCCTGCAGATGGTACACTTATTGAAGTTACTCGAAGAACAGGCAAAGTATGGAATGATTTTGGAAAATCACTAGCAGATAGCGAAAATCAGATAGCTAAGTTTATAACAGACAAAACAATATCGCTACCACGATAAATACAGTATAGGAACGGAATGGAAACATGATTAACGAACAAAGCGGTGTACACCTTGAAGGACACATAAAAATACACAATCCAGAAAGTGGGCATGTATTTGTTAACAAGCGCAATGCTATTCATTATGAAAATATGAGTATTAGTCTTGCAGAAAGCCTCGGCAATGCCGGATCAGGTTATATATATCAAATGGGATTTGGAAACGGCGGCACCAGTGTTGATCCGACAGGTATTATTACATACTTAACACCAAATAGTACAGGAACAAATGCTAGTTTGTACAATCAAACATATGCAAAAGTGGTAGACGATCGCAGTGTTAACAATGTTGATCCTCAAAGAAACAAGATTGAAACACGTCACATTACTGGTACAAACTATACCGATATTGTTGTAAGTTGTTTACTTGACTACGGCGAGCCAGAAGGACAGGATGCATTTGATACTGCTGCTGATACCGAACAACAGTTTGTATTTGACGAACTAGGATTAGTAGGATATTCAGCAACTGGCACAGGCCGCCTGCTTACACATGTTATTTTCCACCCAGTACAAAAGTCACTGAATAGATTAATTCAAATAGATTATACTGTAAGAGTACAAAGTCTTTCAGGAGGTAATAGCTAATGCCATATGAGATTCCGTTCACAGACCAGGCTAACAAAGGCATTATTACTGTTGAAGATAAATCGAACAACACAGAAACTAGTCTTAAACTTCCAGGAAGATTGTTATCAGATTATGGCGTTGCTGTTAATGAAAACTTTTTACATCTTTTAGAAAACTTTGCAAATGTAAATCCTCCAACTAATCCAGTAGAAGGCCAACTTTGGTACGACACAACAGACAGTGTAGATCAACTTAAAATATACGATGGTACAAATTGGGTTGCAGCAGGTGGACTAAAAAAGAACGCATCTGAGCCAGAAAGTACAAACAGTGTCAAAGGCGATCTTTGGGTTAATACGTCAACTAGCCAACTGTATTTGTACACAGGCAGCGGCTGGTTATTAGTAGGTCCAAACTTTAGCAGTGGAAATACTACAGGTGCACAGGCATTAGAAATAGTAGACACAGCGGATACAACTAGAACTGTTATTGTAAACTATATTGAAAATATACCTGTAACTATTTACAGTAGAGTAGAGTTTTCACCGAAGACTACGTTTGCTGGCTTTAGTAGCAATACACCCATTAAGGTTGGTGTAAACTTTAATCAAACACTAGCAACTGCAAAAATAAATGGAACAGCTACTTCTGCAGAAAACTTATTAATTGGTGGCGCAGCAATAGCTAGTTCAACATTTATGAGAAATAATATAGTTAATCAACTATCAGAGAAACTACAAATAAAAACCAATCAAGGTTTGGAAGTTGGTGTTTCTAAAACATTAAGTTTGTTAGTTGAAGGTAATAACGGTATTGTAGAAAATGCAGTTCCTGGAGCGCCTATTGATATAAGAGTTAACAACAACGGCAACTTTGCAATACCTATTAGAGTAAAAAGCAATACTAATGTTGGTATTAATAACTTATCACCAACAGAAAGTTTGGATGTAATAGGAAATCAAAAACTTACCGGTAACCTATCAGTAACTGGTACTACATCATTAACTGGAAATACTACTGTAACTGGTAACTTAAATGTAAGTGGAAACTTTGATGTTGATGGAAGCCTTACTACTACTAGCATATTGCCTGATACAGGAAGTGTATATTCAATAGGATCATCAGTACTGCCATACGATACACTTCATGCAAATCGTATTACAGGCAACTTAACTGGTAATGTTACAGGTAATGTTAGTGGAACAGCTGGCAGCACAGCAAAACTTAATAGTGTAACTACTTTTGCACTAACAGGCGATGTAAGTGCAACTAGTTTTACATTTGACGGCCAAACAGGCGGCGCAACTAAATCATTTAGCACAACAATACAAGCAGCAGCAATAACCGGTAGAGCAGCCGCAGTATCAGTTAATAAAGCAACAGACGAAGTATTACTAAATCAAGGCGGCACATTAGTTAGAGCTACTCCTGCACAGATTATTGGATCGATTGACACAATGCCGGTTGGCACTGTGATCATGTTTGGCGGACTTGTTGCCCCAACTGGGTGGTTTATATTAGATGGTGCTGAATATTCAACATCAACATACGGCGGACTTGCAACAGTATTAGGTTACAACTCAGCTGATCCAACAACATGGTATCACGGCACTCCGAGTGATCCAAACTCGTTGTTTAGAATACCAGACATGAGGGGAAGAAGTGCAGTTGGCAAAGGACAAGTAGTATCGGGTACTAACAGAATTACAAGTGCTACTGTTAATAATATGGGCGGCATCGGCGGCGAAGAAGAAGTTACTATTGTTTCTGCTAACTTGCCAGATCACCAACACGATTTAAAAAGCAGTACCGGAGAACAGTTCTATGCTACAACAACAGCTACAGCAAGTGCAGCAGAAGTTGTACCAAACAATGGTGATACAGCAGGAACCGGAACACGACTAAGTACATCCGGAGGTGTAGTTGACGTTGCAAACGATGCAATGTCAATCGTTAATCCGTATTTAACACTTAACTTTATTATCTACCACGGAGTAACAGCGTAATGGCCTATAAATTAAACAAGACAGACGGATCGTTATTAGTTGATCTAGTAGACGGTAGATTAGATATATCAAGTGCAGATATTGCATTAGTTGGTAAAAACTATCAAGGATTTGGTGAAAGCATCAATGAAAACTTTATTAAGATGCTTGAAAACTTTAGTAACAGCACCGCTCCTGTAAAACCTTTAAGAGGGCAGCTTTGGTACGATACTGCAACAGGTAGATTAAAAATATATGATGGCACAACATTTAGAAGTACAGATAGTACGTTATATGCTAGTTCTCAGCCTTCGGAACTTATTGCTGGTGACATTTGGATCGACGGTTCAAAAGATCAGTTGTTGTTTTATAATGGCACAGAAACAGTATTAGTAGGTCCGGGGTATACTAAGAATCAACTTAGATCCGGCGACTTTGTTGAAACTATTAGATCAACGTTGGGCGAAAATAAAGTTGTTGTAAAGAAATATTTAAACGGAAGTTTGTATGCAGTTGTATCAAAAGAAGCAGCAGCGTTTACACCATTCCCTGCAATAACAGGATTTGACACATTAAAGCAAGGATACAATCTAAGTTCAGTATTTTCAGATTTTGAATGGTACGGAAAAGCATCCAGTGCTGGCAAGATCATTGATCAGTTTGGCAATGTATTTGATGCTAACAGTTTTATTAGTGCAACCGTAGACGATATTTCAACAGGAAAACTTACTATTGCCAATGACAATGGCCTAGTAGTTGGGTTAGATAGTGACGTTGCAATAAAAGTAAGTGGCCAAACAACTGTATGGCAAAATAATATCCAAGACGCTGATATGAGAATTGATCTCAAAGATGTATCCGGTACATACAGTGCTATGTATTTTGATGCAGATACTAAAAGAATTGGCATATTTAAAACTAATCCTGCATATACATTAGATGTTACCGGAGATTTACGTATTACCGGAGATCTTATTGTTGAAGGTGTACAGGTATCACTTGATGTGGCAACATTAAGAGTTGAAGATAAACAAATTGAACTTGGTATTATGAGTGACAGTACACTTATTTCAGAAATAGATGCAGATGATGCAGGTGTTGTTGTTAGAGTTGCCGGCGATGATAAACGTTGGACTTGGAGAAATGCAACAAACAGTTGGACATCGTCAAATAGTATTAATATTGAAAACAACTTAAATTCTTATTTTATTGGCGCTGCAAATGTATTGTCACAAAACACGTTAGGCACTACAGTAATAAACAGTAGTCTAACAGGAATAGGTCAGCTTAATACATTAGTAGTAGGAAACAACCTACAAAGCGATACAATGACATTTACTGAAGATCGCATTACAACAACTAGTAACTTAGAATTTGCATCAACTGGTAGTATAAACTTAATAAACAAAGTAAAAATAACAAATGTTGAAAAACCAATTAGTGCTAGAGAAGTATCATATAATGCGTTGTTAACAGAAGGCGCAGCAAATGATGTAGCAGTTAAAAAATATGTCGATGACGAGCTTGCAGCATCACAGCTAACACTTGCAGTAGATGTAACCGGAATAGGCAGCAGTTATGCTACAGGCGCATGGGGCGCAGGCGGCGACGAAACACTTATTACAAATCTTGTAACAATGATTACAGAGTTAATAACACCAAGCGGCGACATTAATGGTAAAACAGCAAAAATACATGCTTATTATTATACAGCAACAACAGCGGCGATCGATATTAATGCTAATACAACAAAAACTTTACAAGCAGTTGACAGTGCTGGTACACAAAACGTTAACGTAATAGGCGACTTTACGATTACAAGTCCAACAGCAGCAGTTAACTTTACTGTAAATAGGCTAGTAGTAACAATTAGTGTTGCTGCTGGACTGTGGGAAACATCAACAGGTGTAATAGCAGCATCAGCAGTTTAACGATAAATAACATAAGCACGAAGCACAAGGAGCAGTAATGGCCTATATTGTAAATAGATATAACGGTACACAAATAACAGTCGTTGAAGACGGCACAATAGATCAAACAACGGATCTAAAACTCATCGGTAAAAACTACAGCGGGTTTGGTGAAGCACAGAATGAAAATATTGTTCATTTGTTAGAAAACTTCAGCGGCACATCATCGCCTAGCAAAGCAATATCAGGACAAGTATGGTACGACTCAAGTACAACTAAACTGAAGTTTTATACCGGAGCAGCCTGGAAAACAGCAGGCGGCACAGAAGTAGCATCAAGTCAGCCAGCCGGGCTTGACGAAGGTGACCTATGGTGGTCAAGTACCAATAACCAGTTGTATGGAAAAAACGGTGCTGGAGAATTTATTCTTGTTGGCCCACAAGCAGCTGGTAGCGGCACAACACAAATGCTTAGTGTAAATGTTAACAACAACGCAAATCCAGCAGTTGAAAAAACTATCATTGTTGCTCTTATTAATGATACTGCTATATATGTTATATCAAACGAAGAATTTACATTAGCAGCACAAGTTGATCAACCAGCTGGTGTTCCGGCCCTTGGAAACTTTGGATTAATTAAAAATGGTATTACATTAGTTAATAGTAGTACTGGTAGAACTAAAAACTCAATTGGTGCAGATATTACAGGTGCTTCGGGTGAACCAATCGTCTGGGGTACAGTAAATGATTCCTTACGTTTAGGTGGATCACTGGCTAGTGATTATATAAAAACAAGCGACTCGCTTACGTTTGGCGATGCTGGATTTACAGTAGGTGCTAGTGCTGATTTAAAAATAGATGTAAGCAACGGAGCAGATCCTAGACTTGTAAACCAAAATAATGCAAGTAATAAAATACTAGTTTCTATTACAGCCGCAGGCGCAGGATCTCCAACTGATATTATTTCTTTTAGAAATGGTACAGATAGAGGTATATACCCAGAAACAACAAACACATTTAGTTTGGGTAGTAGTAGCTTAAAGTTTGCAAATGTACATGCAACTACGTTTAATGGTACTGCAACTAACGCATCTGCACTTGATGTTGGCGGCACTGGCCGTAGTGCTTCTACTACAGCAGGCGTAAATACTATTGCTGCAAGAGATTCGTCAGGAAACTTAACAGCAGTTATATTCAACGGTACTGCAACCAAAGCACGTTATGCTGACCTTGCAGAAAAATATACAACTGCTGAAGAATATCCAGTTGGTACAGTAATGGCAGTTGGAAGTCCAGAGTTTGTTAATACAAAAGATGTTAGTGCAGAAGTTAGACCAGCTAAATCTTCAGATATAGCAGTTGGTGTTATAAGTGAAAATCCAGCATACTTAATGAACAGCGAGTGTAACGGTCAAGCAGTTGGCCTAAAGGGTCGTGTTCCAGTAAGATGTATAGGGTCTGTACAAAAAGGTCAACCTGTGTATGCGTGGGAGAATGGCGTTGCCAGTACTACAGCTACTAGAGCACTTGTAGGCATTGCACTCGAAAGTAACAGTGAAGAAACCGAAAAGTTAGTCGAGTGCGTTTTAAAAACGTAAATACATAAAAGGAAGTGTTATGGGTGTTGGAGACATTATCTCGGAAGCGAGATACAATCAGTTACAAGGCAAGATTTCGTCATTACTAGGAATCGGATCAGGCGATAAAGGTTACAATCAGGCTGTGGCAAGTAATCCTGTAGCAGCAGGATCTAATGTTCAAGTAACTGATATGAATACTTTACATACTGATTTTGAAAAAGTTTATATTCATATTAACAATCAAGTTCCGGGAACTATTAACACAGTAACAACAGCAGCAGAAATACAAGATGGATTATTTACTGCATATGAGACATTAATAACAGAACTAGAAGATGATAGATTCCTTGTATCTTCAGGGCAAGCCGAGCTTGCGTCTGCTGGTGTTAATAGTACAAGAAACGGCGCAATAAATCCATGGGGCGGCACATCACAACCACAAGCAGTTAATCATACTATTAAAGTAAGTTTTACAAGTGAAGCTGCACGTAGAGGTTTTTTCAACGCCGGCGGCCAAATCCGTTTTGATTCAACTCTTAATATTGCCAGCATTCCAGCTGATACAAATCTACAAAAAAATGAAGACTGGCTTGCTATTATAACTAACTCAGGACAAGTAAAGTTTGGCCGAACTGCAACTACCAGTACCGGTACAGGTACTTCCTTTGCTATAGGGAATGAAGATTTAAC
>Ga0209192_10000496_pt1 | contig 38388 bp, 41 predicted proteins | sample ArcticOcean_MG_C_11_FD_187433 | JGI IMG/M metagenome (GOLD analysis project Ga0209192, IMG submission 187433) | Marine microbial communities from western Arctic Ocean - ArcticOcean_MG_CB2_154 (SPAdes) (version 2) | ecosystem: Environmental > Aquatic > Marine > Oceanic | place: Arctic Ocean... | reverse complement strand
CATTTACAGCATACGCTAGCGGCGGGTTTGCCGAAAAAGTGTTTGAAATTGTTAGCCCTTATACAGCAGACAAGCTTTATGATTTGCAGATTACTCAATCCGCTGACGTAATGTATATTGTTCATAACTCTTTGCCACCACAAAAACTTTCCAGAACGGGGCATACCAGTTGGACAATAGAAGATTCATTATTTAAAAATGGGCCTTTCTTAGACAAAAATACAGGCAATAGAACTTTATCAAGCAATTCTACTAGTGGAACAAATAGAACGCTTACAGCTAATAACGCTGATTTTAAAACTGAAAACGGTATTCAAGGATGGCACTCAGGAGACATAGGTAGGCAAGTAAAGCTTACTTCTGGCTATGGAGTTATTACGTCAATTGATTCTGCTACTGTAGCAAGGTGGACTATTAAGGAAACTATAGGAGCTAACGGTACAAATTGGTATTTAGGAGCATGGTCTGGTGGAAGCGGATACCCAGTATCAGTAAGTTTTTATGAGCAACGTTTGGTGTTTGGGGGAAGCAGTTACTATCCTCAAACTGTATGGGCTTCACAGTCAGGAATATATGATGACTTTGACACAGGCACTTCTTTAGCTGGTGATGCTTTTATATATACCATTGCGGCTAACAGAGTTAACACAATACGTTGGCTAGCCCCAGCGCGTGATTTAATTGTAGGCACTTCTGGTGGCGAGTTTAAAGTAGGACGCCCAACAGGTGAGCCGCTAAAGCCCGATAACGTTTCTATAACACAGCAAACCACTTACGGTGGATGGACTACGCAACCTACTCAAATTGGTAACGTAGTTTTGTTTGTGCAAAAACAGCGTAGGAAAATCAGAGAATTTACATATAGGTTTGAAGATGACGCTTACACAGCGCCAGATATGACCCTGCTAGCAGAGCATATTACTGGCACTGGAATTATTGATGTTGACTACGCGCAAGAGCCTGACAGCATTTATTGGGCTGTTCGGGACGATGGCGTGTTACTAGGAATGACATATGAGCGTGGTGAAGACGTTATAGCTTGGCATACGCACACTATTGGTGGGTACAATCAGTTTGACTTTAATCATGGCAGTGTAACAAACTACACTACTGATTCAGAAAACGATGGCTACATAACGTTGTCATCCCACGGCTATAGCACTGGTGACAAAGTAGAGGTAGTCATAGGAACAGGCGGAACAATCCAAGGTCTTGTTAATAACGATACCTACTTTGTAGTTGTAGAAGACGCTAACAAAGTAAAGCTGGCTAAAGATTATCAGCAAGCTATAGATGGCACTACCGTACAAATTGGTACAGCAACAGGCGATGGACACGCAATAAGACAGATTGCTAAAGTATTAACCGTTTCAAGTATTTCAGAAAACACTGAAAACCAAACATGGATTGTTGTTGAGCGCAGAATTAATAACGTTAAAAGAAAGTTTGTTGAGTACCTAGATCCTTTGTTGCATATGGATTGCGCTTTAAGCGGCTTAATTAATGGCAATTCCTCAACTATAACAGGTTTAGAATACCTAGAAGGTCAAGTTGTTCAGATATTAATTGGCGATGCTGTTTATCCAGACCAAACCGTTTCTAACGGCGAGGTAACTATTACTGGCGTATCTTCAAGTTCAGGAACTAAAAGTTTAGAAATTGGCTTAAAATATGTATCTAAGATAAAAACAATGCGTATTGAAGCTGGTTCAAAAGCTGGTACAGCACAAGGACTAAAGAAACGTTTTAATGAAGTTATGGTAAGGCTACATGATACTGTTGGTGTAACAATTAATGGCGATCAATTGCCATTTAGAACTTCATCAACACCTACTAGCCAAAGCATACCTAAATTTACAGGAGATAAAAGAGTAACTAATTTAGGTTGGGGCAAGGACGGTCAAATCGTCATTGAGCAAACTCAACCTTTACCAATGACAGTTCTTGGAATTTCAGGTACTCTAAACACAAGTGATTAAGATGGAGGAAATATAATGCCTTGGTGGATACCTGTGATGATGGCGGCGTCAACCGCCGTGACCATAATGGGTCAAAATCAACAAAAGAAGCAAGTTAAGGCTGATACCGCTTGGAAAAAATATGAAGCTACGTTGAACCAACACGCTCAAAAGCAAAAGAATTTCAAGAATCAAACTAAGCTTCTTTCAGAGCAACGCGCAAGGGCGGGTGCTAGTGGCGTTGCAATAGGTTCTGGCTCATCTTTATTGGTAGGTTTGGCTGACCAAGAAGAATTTGAAAACGATATGTTCATGTTGCAAAAGGGCGTAGACCTTACAATGGGTTCTTTAGAAAGCAGTAAGCAGGGAAAGCTAACTGCCCTTAATATTGCTATGGTTGGTACGTTAGCTCAAGGCGCAACTAGCATTGCATCTCAACGCCAGAACGCGGCGTGGATGGATAAAAAATATGGAACTGACCCGTAATGGCTATAAAATTACCCAGATATTCAAATAATTCTGCAAAAGTTCCGCAGATTAAAATTGCTTCGCAAAACCCTAGTGGTGGAAGTGGGTCTGCATTAACGCAAGTTGGTCAGACATTAATGAAGTCTGTGGAAGCTTATGCTAATCAAAAAAACCAAATTGAAAATGATCTACGGGCTATAGATTTTCAGAATACAGTTAACACTGCCAAAGCAACGGCTGAAGGCAATATTGCTATGTTAGCGGATTCCTATAAAGATAATAACAATTGGGGTACTGCCGCTGGAAAAGATGACGGTAATGGAAATATAACAGGTGGTTGGGAAAAAGGATACCAAGACAAGATTTTGGCCCAACGCAAACAATTTAAAAAAGACTTAAACGAACCTCAGTTCGCGGCTTTAGAAGCGTCTTTGACGCAGTTAGAATTAGCTGGACAATTAAATGTCATACAGCAGGTTAGGGGCGCTAAAGTTAAATATGCGACCCATATCTTTAATCAGCAAATGAAAACTTTTAGTCAACGACTAGATCTTGCAGAAACTCGCACTGCGATTTTAAGCGCCTATAGTGATTTAACAATAGGGTCACCTAGTAATCCAGCAGTATTTCAGGAAGAAATTAAAAATAACGCTGGCAAAGTAGTTCAACCAGCAAGCATGACGGGCCGCGTTATTGGCCCTGTTGCCTATTCAGAAGCCCAAACTAAAGTAAAATCCGCAGTTACTCAAAAGTTGCTGTTAATTGATGCTTTAAATTCTAATCAGGATGGGATGCAAGGGGATACAGGGTTTACTGTCACAGATCCTAGCGGCGATGAAGTTACAAATTGGAAAAAAGCTTTATCGGCTTTGGAAGATGGACAAAATGAATTTGTAAACGCTGACGGTGTAATTCTTACGGTAGATGACGCAGAGAGAAAAGCGGCTATTGTTAACGCAAGAGCAGAATACAAAGTTCAACTTGACATGTTTAAGATTGAGAGTTTTCAACTTGGCAACGATGAACACAATGAAATTCAAGTAGAATTAATAGCCTTGGGGTTTGGAAAGAAAAAAAATGATACTTTTAAAACCCAAGACAAGACATTGTCTGTTAGAAGTATGGCTTTCATAAAGAACAGAATTGCTAACAGCGAAAATATGACGTCTGGTCAGAAAAAAGATCTTTACACTATGTTAATTAATTTAGAAACTAAACAGAAAGCGGCGGCGGCGGCGGCGGCAAAAGGAGGAATTGAAACTTGGGAAACACCTCAAGCAATAAAATTCCAACAAATTGCTAATGTTATGATATTTTCAGGCCAAGTGAAAAATCGTCAAATGGCAAGGTTTCTTGATGTAGGGTTTTCTAACGGCTTAATGGACATTGCAGGTTATCAAAAACTTCAAGACAAAATGACAAGTATTTTAAAGGTTGATGATTCATACGAACAAGAACTTATTGCAACAGCCAGAACAACTATTGAAAAAACTTTACGCATTGATAGTGGCGCTATGGACAGGTTAATGGGTGGCTTACAGGGAATGGCTGTAGGTAGTAACGTTTCAGACATTACAAAGCTATTAGAAAAATCTAGTGTTAGAGAGGGGATTGCATTTGCGGCTAGTAACAATTTGCTTCTTGCCGTTAAGAAAGGTCAAGACAAAGGGTTCTCAATTGAAAATATGTTAGTCAATGCAAATAGCCCAAACTACATAGTAAACGATATAATCAATCGGTATAAAGAAGCTGTTGACCGTAGTGGTGCTGACAACGCCGCAAGGAAAATTGCAAAACTTGCCGTTGACGCTTTTGAGGCAAATCCAACGTTTAAGTTTGTCTTTAATGATTGGGTGGTTGGCAAAGCCCCTGTTCTTAATAATCAAAATTATACAAGGCTAGCAAATGAAACTATAGGCGAATGGATTGAAAGAACTGCGAAACTTACTGGTGTTAGCGTATTGCCTGACTCTTTAACTAATCAAGATAATCAATCAACTGTAAACGTTGTTATACCTTAGTAGGATAAATTAATGGAAATTACCGCCCTACAAATGAAGCAAGCTGGTTTTGATGATGAAGCTATTATAGGTTTTATTGAAGAACAACGCGCTGGTATGGTTGCGGCTGGTTTTACTCACCAAGACATTAATACGGCATACGGACTAACAGTAATAGACTCACCTTCTATCAGCAATTCACTTGTATCAGATGATGGAATTAACAGCGATGGTCTTGTAGTTGAGCCGCCAAAAGCTGTTACGGTTACAAGTAATGAAAAAGAAATTATTGTTGACCCTGATGCGTCTGTCGTAAGCCAGCTAGTAGATCCTTTAATAGAAATAGACTCAAATCTTCCAGTGACCGAAAACGGTACAGTTGCTTTAGAAAACGCAGAACAAAAGGCAATTAAGCCTGTAGCTTTGACAGAAGAAGAATTGTTAACACAAGCCGAATTAGAAACTAAAGCAGACATTACTAGAACAAATAACGGAAGCCTTTTAAGCATTGAGGCTCAAAACGCTTTGGCCCTTGCGACAGGAGGACAAACTGACGCTGACAAAAACCGTGACAGAATTTTAAATGAAAGAACAATAGCAAACCCTTTAGAGCCAAAAACTAAAGCTATGCTTGACGAAGTGCCAGTAGTTGACCGCCAGCGAATTGCTACCCAAATGGCGGCTATAGGTAAAATGGTTTATTCTGTAGATGGCAAGAATGTTATTAGAGAAAATTGGTTAGCAGAAAACTACCCTGAAGTTACGCCAGCAGATGCAAATGTAATATTGCAATCAGAATTAGCTTTGTATGAACACGCAGAAAATTCACTAAGAGCAGGTCATAGAACTGGCAGATATAAAGTTGCTGGCAAGGTTTATAATCGCAAAGAATTTATGAAAAGGTTTCCTAATTTTAATTCTGAAGACCATGAAGAAATAGATTTAGATTTTGATGTTAAGGCAATGAACACTGTTTCATCTACGCTTAAAGAATCGCAGTTAGTTCTAAACGCAATGGGAGCAAAGCACGGCATAGACAAAATTGGCCTTGCTCACATTAATGAATTAGTAAGTTTTTTTGCAGGGATAGAAACTAGCTCACGTTCAATTTACAACGAAAAAGGAACAAAAACAGGTCACTGGCAATTTTCAGTAGATCAAACAAGACAGGCCGCAAACGCTTATTACAAGATAATTTCAGACAACAATGAAGTGCATCCTGATTGGTTGCATCAATTATACGCTCATGGCGATATGACAAGATTGGATGTTGACCAGCAACGCGCTTTAACTTTGGCTTATATGTTTGACAGAAAAAGAGCTAATGGCGAGGACGTTAACACTATTGAGCTTTTAAAGTCTGTTGCAAATCGTGACCCAATGGCAAACGCTACAGCATATTTTGATATTTTTCGTGATGACAGGTATGAAATTGAAGTTGTAAACGGTAAAGAAAAACTTGTAAGAAAACTTAATCCTGAACTAGACGCTAGGGTACTAAAATATTTAGATGCACTAAATGTTGGTGAGTATGATTATGAATCCCCTGAAATTGCGGTTTTTGCCCATGACACTGTAGTAAGCGACTTACCCTTTGGTGATTATGTAATTTCATTGTTTGGCGGAAAAGGCCACCAAAACATATTTACTAACGGTTACCTACAGTCAATGAACGGAAGCATTGAAGCTTTTAACTCAGCGTTAATTAATGGTGAAGAACCTAAAGAAGCTTACAGAAAAATATTTATGAATCAGGACATGAGTTTTACAAAAACTGTTGTTCAAGACATGGCTATGCTTATGAACGATGTTCCTTGGTATGCGGCAGTGGGTGGAGCTTGTTTCTTAGCAGGTTCGGCTACTGTTGGTACGGCAGGTGCGGCTGGTGTTGCATTGCCCTTAGTTTGTGGTGGTGCGGCTATGGCGTTACCTGATGGTATCCGCGATGCGTATTCAAGAGCTTTACGGAACGATGAAGTAGATAATATTGAAGACTTTTTGACTAACTATTTTGATAAAAAAACCGCCGTAGTAATGGCTAAAAGCACTGTAATTGGTACAGCTACTATGGGTGCTGGTTTGGCTGTTTCGTCTGTTTCAAAAAGTACGCTTGCTAGGCTCACTGCCGAAACAGCAACAATGACTATTATGGCTCAAGCTTTAGAAGGTCAAATTCCTTCAATGAAAGACTTTGCACACAGCGCAATTTTAATTGGTGGCGTACACTCAACTATTAAAATGGGTGGCAAAGGCATTAAAAGCGTTAATGATGTAATGCACGATATATACGCTAAGTATTCCTTGCACCCAAGGGACGTAGCTCAATTAGCGGCAACTAACACATTATTTCGTGAACAAATATTACGAGGTGAAATACCAGATTTATTAGTTGAAACTGCGGCTAATGTTGTTGCAAAAATGGAAGCAAAGAACGGCGCTGTTCCAATTATAAAAACTCAATTTCAGACAAATATGGTGGTTGAGACTAGTGTATCAGGAACACAAAAAGGTGTTGTTGTAGCCATTGAGGCCGTTGGTGAAAAAAACGTTTTAAAAGTACAAACGCCTGAAGGCATAATTAAAGTTGATGAAGCTAACGCTCGACCTGCTAACGAAACTAAACTTACAGTTAGAGTAGATACTGATGGCGTAGTGCAAGCAACTAGAACAGATTTAACAGCGGTAGAAAAAGGGCAAGGGCGCGGTACAGTGTCACTGGATTGGACGGCTATTAACCCAGCCAAGCGTGTTATCTCAGATGCTAAAAAAGCAATAGTTGCTATTGAAACTGGCTTGGGAGAAGTTGTTAGACTTGGCACAAGAACAGGAGAGGCAGTATCAAACGGTACTGTAGCGGTAGTTTCAAAGTATTACCCCAAAGTAATTGAGGCTTTTTCTTCTGTTAACGCAAAGGTAGTACAGCGTGTTACTAAGGCTGACACAGTAGCGCAAGTTTTAAACAATCCAGTAGGCGAAGGCGTTAAGTTAAAAACTGGTAGCGCCACAGTAGTTACCCCAAGAGCAACTATAAAAGCTAATGGTGAGTTAGGTTATACGATAGACACTATGGTTGTAGAGGTTAAGGGACGATTAATTGCCGTTCCATTAGAAGCTTATAATGCTCTTAAAAACTTTACTAACGAAATAGGCAGGGAAGCAGGGGCAAAGGTTGTTGCTCAAGGCGATACTGTTATATTTGTACACCCTAAAACCAATACCATTATGGCTAGCCTAAAAGGCGAAAAAGTTAAAGGCAACGCAAAGGATCAAGCGGAAGGATTTAGTAGAGAACAAGACGCTTATCGCGCTAATGAAGCAAGACAATCTAGGACAGATCCTAATTGGGCAATGCCTAAAGATCCTAAGATGCCAGTAAAGCCTCTTTTTACTGAAAAAGACACGCCTTTTCTACAATTGTTTAACACCGCTAAAGGTGTAGACATGATGGATCTAGTAAATATTGTTCGTAAGCACATAGACAACGTGCCTGTTATGGAAGGTATGACGGGAGGATTGCGCGGATATTTCCAATTTAATAACAAAGGCAAAGCAAAAGACACAAAGATTGCAATTAACGAAGCTTTAGCAAGAGATCCTGAAGGCTTTTTAATGACAATGGCCCACGAAATTGGACACATGCTAGACTTTATTGCCAAAGACAGCGTGACTATGAAGCGCGGCAATATACTTGGTTCATTAGCTAGCATGAAAGGCTTTATGAACGATTGGATTGACGGGAAGAACGATGGCGCAAAACCGTTTAGCAAAGTAGAAATAGCCGCATTTAGAAAAGCCGCAGAAATAGAAGCGGCTAAACAAGAGCCTGTTGTAGACGCAGACCTAGCTACTACCTTTAAGGGTACTGGCTTAGAGATTACGCCTCAAACTATTATGGATATTTTCAAGACCACTAATGCTAGAGAAGTAATTAACAAAGAGTTTTATGAAGCTTTTGTTAGCATGAGTGGCCCTTTAAAAAAGCTAGTTATTCGTGACGCAGTTAAAGGAATTATGCACAAAGACCTGAAAGCTTTAGCTGACAGGATTAACAACGAAGCCGCAACAGACCCGTCTGTTAAAGTAGGCTTGTCTGAAAAAGGTCTATTAAACGCAGAAGCTATATTTAAGCGCAACTTTGAAAAGGCAATTAAGGAAAGTGGTCTTGTAGATAAGCAAATAATTACTGCCGAATTACGCGCCGCTTCAATGAAATGGAAACCCTTTGAGCGTCAAGAGGGTTCTAAATACACAAAATACAGAGATAACCCACGCGAATTGATGGCTGATTTTCTCATGGCATGGTTGCTACGCCCACAATGGGTCAGGCTTAATGCACCAAAGACCTATGAAATGTGGGCTTACCACATGGATAAGAAACCTGAACTACAAAAAATGTGGTCTGACATACAGAACGAACTAGCGGCTGGCCCAAAAGGCAGAAACCATGCTGGCATTAAGTCTGTTTATGACATGATAGATAGGTCACAAGAAAGAAAACTAAGTGCTTTAGATTCTGAAATACTAAACTTTAAAAGCAAAGTAACAGGAAGCTTTGATAAACTTGGAATTGAATTTGTAGATACTTTTACTTGGATGTTTAGGCGCGTTCATGGCCCTAATGGCGGTCAAAAATATCATAGTAGCCAATCTGAAAACCTACTTATTAGAGCAGAAAAGTACAGGTATCGCCACGCTATGCTAAAGCGGTACAATGAAGAAATGGTTATTCAGGTAATCAAACCGTTAGAAAACCTTGGCTACAACGCCAAAGATCTAGGCGTGTATTTGTATCTAAACAACTTAGCAAAAAGTTCACAACGCGAAGGCGTAGCTAACCCGTTGGGCGCTATGTCTATGACCCCTGAAATGAAAGCTTATCTAAAAGAAAACGGAGAACGTAGCGTAGAGGATATGCTTCTTCATTTTAACGAAACAAAGCCGCAAATAGCAGAAGCCGCAACGAAGTTTTATGCGGTTCGAGAACGAATGATTCTTCCTTTGATAAAAGAAAGCGGAATGTTCGATCAGAAAACTATCGACATAATTGCAAACAACCAAGAATACATACATTTTAGCGTTACAGATTATCTTGTTCAACGTTTAGAAAAATATGGCCCTAATGCGGCAGTTAGCAAAAGCCTTAAAGGCACAAAGTTTGGAACGTTTAAAGATATAGACAATCCGTTTATGTCTACTATCGAAAAAGATTTAATGCTGATTATGGAAACAAAGCGACAAAGGCTTATTTCAGACACAGTGGATTGGATGAAAGCTAACAAAGATTGGTTGGAAACCTTTAACCAACTTAAAGATGTAAACGGCAAAGCTATTTTAGAGCCTGTTATACATTTTCCCAAAAGAACTGGTGCAAACACTTACGAAGGCCCAGCGCAGGGAATGATGGCAGTTACCTATATTAGCAAAGGTAAAACCAAGACGGTTCATATTGTTAAAGATATGGCGGAAGCTTTCTTCCATGACCCTTCTGGCTTTAACACTGTTTCTAGAATTTTAGAGCTAACAGCTACACCATTTAAAAAAGTATTTACGGAATACAACCCAACTTTTTGGCCTATGAACTTAGCGCGTGATTCGTTTAGGGCAGTAAGAAACATGGAAGGCGCAAGGTTTATTGACCCTCTTAGGGGAGGACAGCGTTCTTACATAAAGTATTTGTTTATGGCTATGCCTGAAGCCGCTAGATCTATTTTTGGAGAAGGCACTGTACGAACAAGAAAGATGGAAGAGGACGGTTTTTTAATTTCTATGGAAGATGGCTATAGAGGCCAATCTGGCGCTATGGCTAGACTTAGGAATTTATCACCTGATGATGTGCAAATAGAATTGTTGCTTGCTAAACACCAAAAAGACGGAACTTTTCAAAAGCTTTGGAACAATAGTTTTGGCGCGTTCTTTAACGGTCTTGGTAATATTGCCCGTGTATTTGAGCGTATGCCTAAAATTGCTGGTAAAAGGTATTTAGAGGACGCTATCGCAAGGGGTGACATTACCATGAGCGAAGGACAACAGATGCTTAAAATCCAAGGCGAAGTTGGGTCACCTAATTTCTTACGAACAGCAAAACTACACGGTCTTACAAACAACCTGTTTATATACTCAAACGCTATGGCTCAAGGTTGGAGAGCAGACGGTAGCGCCTTTATGAAAAACAAAAGAAGTGTTGGCACAAAGTATGTTGCTTATACTGTAATGCCTAAGATAGCCCAAATTGGCGCACAGGCAGGGTTAATGGGGCTTGCGTATTCCGCTTTGTTTGATGGCGTGTCCGAATGGGACAAGACAAATTACATTGTAATGCCTTTGGGAAAAACGCCTGATGGACGGGTAGTGTATTTCAGGATGCCGCAAGATGAATCTGCGCGTGTTATAAACGGCGTATTGGTCAAGTCTTTCAACGCCATGACAGAAGAATCTTTAGGTCATAAGAACAAAGCGTCTGGAATGTTTGAATACATTAGCGGTAATGGTCTTTCTTTGAACCCTATTTTTGATTTTGTAATTGATTCTTTTGCTATTATTTCAGGCAAAAACCCAACAGACAGTTTCCGCAATTCACCTGCGCTTTCTCAAACACAGCAAACGGCTGGTGGTAGCAGAAGAATAAAAGAACTTGGTAAGTACATGTGGAACTCAAACGGTGGGCAAGCAATATATCAGTTTAAAACAGGTAACGCTAAAGAAATAGCAGGTGAGCTAGAGAAAATATTACAAGTTCCTATTACAGGCAGAATGATTAACAGGTTTCTAAAGATAGGAAACCAGCCTGAAATGAAAGAAGTGCGTGAACAGTTAGCCGCATACGAAATGGATGAAGCTAATGTTACATTGGATTATCAAGAAGCTATTAAGCATTTGATTGAAGGCACTGTGGACGAACTGACTGAAAAGCAAACAATGGCCCTAGCTCTTAGGTCAGACCGTCTTAAACAAGACACTAGTTTAATTGCAAGCCTAGCTGGAAAAGCTGGTGCTTCACAATTTATTCAAGCGTTTATTGAAGAGGACACGAAGGTAAAAAAGGTTATAATGTTAAAAGCGTTTATTGACAGTCAAAAATAAGATGGCTCGACTTTTTTGATGATTGATGATAAAATGTTTAAAGGAGTAAAAATATGACTATTTCGACCTTAATTATTAAGAACCAGTATGCAGGTGACGGGTCACAAACCGTATTCCCATACACGTTCCGTATAACTGAAGCCCCTGATATGAGTGTTATCATTCGGTCTGTTTTGGGTGTCGAGGCAGTTAAGGTATTTGGCGCAGGTCAAGATTATACTATAAGTAATATAGGCATTACAGGTGGCGGAAACGTTACTTTTAATACTGCCCCCCTCAACACAGATACAGTATTCTTACGCAGATCTACTGCTAAAACTCAAACGCTTGACTTAGTTGAAAACGATCCATTTACAGCGGAAAGCGTAGAAGGCGCGTTTGACAAAGCAATTTCTCTTGTTCAGGAACTTTCTGAAGAAGTAGGTAGATCTATTAAGCTTTCACGAACAAATAGTATTGGATCTTCAGAGTTTACAGACAACGCGGCTCAACGTGCAGGTAACGTTTTAGCCTTTGATTCAACTGGTGAGCTACAAGCTACGCAAGAACTAGGACAATCCAGAGGCAATTGGTCAGCTAACACATCATATGCACAACGAGATTTAGTTAAAGACAGCGGAACTGCTAACGTGTTCTTATGCCTAACGGCTCACACTTCTAGCGGTGGATTGCCTTTAACCAGCAACGCAGACATAGCCAAATGGGAACTTCTAGTTGACGCAGGTACGGCCCAAGGATACGCAAACACTACGGCGGCTAATGTTGTTTTAAGCAATGCAGACGTAGTTACAACTGCGGCAAACGTGGTTACAAGTAATGCGGCAAGAGACACGACTTTAGGTGCGCGTGATGTTGCAATCGCTAAACGTGACGAAGCTGTTGCTTCAGCCAGTACAGCTTCAACTGACGCGGCTACCGCAACGGCAAAAGCTGTTATTGCTACAACTAAAGCGGAAGAAAGTCAGGCAAGCGCAGTAAGCGCGGCGGCTTCAGCAGGTGGTGGTGTAGTTAGGGTTACTGCCTCAGACACAAACGCTAACGTGCTAACAGAGAAATTCTTAGCTGGCACAGACATTACATTCAGCGTTGCCAACGCTGGTGGAGACGAAAAATTATTAGTCAGTAGTCCATTCGCTATCGTGTATGCTATTGCATTAGGAGGATAAAAATATGAGTAAGAAGTTAATCCATAAATATACGTTTGATGCGTCAGCAAAGACCATTGTTCTTGATGGTATTTATGGGCAAGAACGGCTGTTGATGATTTCAAACATAACAGACAACATTATTATGTATCTGTTTAACACTGCCGCTTTTGGTTTAACTAGCTACTCAATCAATACTGACACTGAAAAAACAACTTTAGTCCTAGCCCACGATACAACCTCAATGTCTGATACAGACAGCTTGCAGATTTTTCTTGAGGCAGACAGCCAAACCTTTTCCCCTGACGAAACTTACACAGACCCCGTATCTAAGATACGAGTATCCAATCCAGAGAACTTAATTGATACTGACTTTGAGTATGGTCTACAGTCAACTAAATGGGAAACGCTAGAACTTGTTAAGAACATCCCTACGTTTTATAGCCGTAATGGTGATGCTTCTTTAGATTTGTCTACTATGGCAAAGACTAACAATAGCGAAATTATTTCTCTTACAACTTCTACGGAACACGGTTTGTCAGTAGGCAATCCTATTATTGTACAAGGTTCTGACAGCGTATCTGCAAACGGTGCATTTATTGTTACAGCTATTCCTTCTACAACCTCATTCCAATACAAAGCTAAAAGTTCGCAATCCTCAACTGGTTCTATCTTAGATACTTATACACAGGTATTTATCGGTAGCGTGTATCAGGGTACAGAATTTCAACTGTCTGCTTTAAACTCTGTAGTTACAGACGCGGCTAATCCGTCAACATTAACGGTAACAACAGCAAGCCCGACAAACTTTAGCACTGGCACTAGCTTTTTCTTGAGCAACAGCCTTGGAAGTAAGAACATTTCTTTTGACGCAACAGCGGTATCCCCGCTAAACACGCGCAAAAAACAAGAAACTGTTACTAACATGACTGCTACTGGCCCACTTGATTTAAGTAAATGGGCTATTGGTAATGTGGTTTCCTATAACTGGACACCTAAACGCGGTATGTTTATGATTATTGGCGGTCAAGCTGACGCTACAGTAAACATTAACACCAGTACCAATGAATTTGAATTTGACGAAAACCATCCCTTTGCTGATGGCGAAGGTGTTATGTGGTTGCTTGGTGATAGCAACGGTAACGTAGGTGGTGTATCCGAAAGGAACTATTGGGTTCGTACTACCAGTGACGCTAAGAAGTTGTATCTCACAACTGGTGGGCCAACATCTATATCTCGCACAAACCTTACTAGCCAAGGCTCAAACGGCGGAACAATGAAAAGTTGTTTAGCTTACGCTATTAAAGCAACGTCAGTTAACACAAGTACGGAAACTTTTACGTTTGACCAAGCGTACACAGACTACCCAGACGCTACCCCGTATATGCCAATGTACACTACGCTTGGCGGTTTTAATACTATGTCCAACTCAAGCACGTTAGACAATTATTTTGAAGGCGATAGCACACCAAGAGTTTATTATCTAAAAGGTGTAAGCACGACTACGGCTACGTTCTCAACTACTAACGGCGGCTCAAACACAAACGCAACGTCTGGAACTGTTAACGGTGTATTCGTTCCAATGATGCCGCAAACAGATAGTGACAGAAACAGTTTCTATTTACCTAAAGGTCAATGGTCTAACGGTGACCAAGTATATGTTGACAGCACAAGCATACCTTCTGGAATGACTGATAATGGTCAATTCCAGCTAGTAGCGGCTGGTGCTAGTTTTCCTAATCGTTTCCGTTTCCAAGGCATTGCCCGTAACCCAAACAATACAAATGAAATAAACTTTACAAGTATGGGTGGCACTGGAACAACTATCCATAATGTTAGTTTAATTAGTACAGTTAATAATGTTGTGCCTACTGGTGAAACTGGCGGCTGGGCATTAGGCGCAATACAACCTAACAACTGGACACCTGAAGACGCTTTCTATTTTGTAGGTGGCACGGCTTCTGGCAGTAACATTGCTGTTAATACCAGCACTGAAACTATAACCTTTGTAGAGGCGCACGGTCTTGTTGATAATAAGCCTTATGTTTATTTTTCTGGCTACGGTAACAGCGTTATCGGTGGTATGTCAGATACTCGCTGGTATTATGTTCGTGTTGTAGACGCTAACAATATTTACCTAACACTAACTGAAGGCAGTACAACAAAAGTTAATCTTAGTAGTGCTGGTTCAAACGTAGGTTGCGTAAGGTCAGCCTTTGTTAAAGGATACCGCGTTGCAAGCCGTGACGCGAGCGAAGAAACATATACGTTTACAGATAACATTAATGTGACCAGTGGTGAAGACCAGCTATTAATGGCTTGCTATACCACTATGACTAATATGTTTGTCTTTAACGGCAGTAACGATTTAATGAATTATGAAGTTGGTGGAGGCCAACTGTATTATCCAAAACAGGTAAGTGTTGATGGCTTAACAATGTCATTTTCAACACAGCTTGGCGGTTCTACTTTTGCTTTAAACACAGGCGCAATTAACGCTGGCATTATGATTAAGGTAAACCGTGAGCCAACTGCTAATACACTTTGGTCACCTTCACATGGCATGGAAACTGGTGACGTAGTTCAGCATTACAACAGCACAACCGCAATTGGCGGAATGAGTAATGGCGAATATTATAGAATTACAAAAGTTAACAATAACCGTTTTTCTTTTCAATACAGAACATCTACAAGCCCTGTTAACTTTAGTAACCTTGGCAGTAGTTCTTCTACCGCATACACATATTTCCTTGATAAAACCGTAGTAGCTGGTGGTGACAGTATCACTGCAACAGCGCATGGCTTGAACGATAAAGATAGTGTGTCATACAATGCTGGCAGTGGAACAGTAATTGCTCCGCTTGTAAGCGGGACAAGCTACTTTGTTACAAACGCTACGGCTAATAAGTTTCAGCTATCTAGTACGTTTGATGGCGAAACAGGTAACACTATTGAAGTTGCCCAGAATACCAGCAAATACTCAAGTAGCTACAATATTAGTTATACAGCCCACGGGTTTGTAACTGGCGATAGGGTTAAGTATGTTTCTTCAAGCCCTGTAGTGCCTTTGCAAAGTGGTGCTTATTATTACATTTACAGGAACAGCGCGAACAGTTTTTCATTGCACATGAACTATGACGGTTGCGTGTTAAATGATGTTCGTACTCGTATTTGGTTTGCATATCCTTACAGCGGAACAGGCACATACGTTAAGACAACGGCTATAGATTTAGGCACTAAAGGCACAGGCACACAGACCCTTAACGCAACTGCGGTAGGTTCTTCAGATGGCGTGTACAAGATTGCTTCTGTAGTAAATGATACGTCTTTCACCATGACAGCTAGTAGTCAGTTACCAGACCGTGTTGTTTCTTTCACGCCAAACTTGAGCGTGTGGTTTGAGCAAGATGCTATTCGTATTCCAGACCATTACTTTGTAACAGGACAAGCGGTTGTTTATACAACGGCTGGCACGGTAATTACTGGATTAGCAAGCGGTACAACTTACTACGTTATTCGGGTAAGTAGGAATTGGATTAGGCTTGCGACTACATATGACAACGCGGCTGTTGCGGGAACATATATTGCTTTCACTGGACAGGGTGTGGGTATTCAAAACCTTACTACCGACAGCATTACAGGCGAAGTTATTGGCGGCGGTACTGTTAGTGTTGACTCAGGATCTTTTAATGTTGCTGGCGAAAATACAAACTTTACATCTTTCTTTAACACGGGCGATACCATTTCGTTTTACCAACCGCCTACAACTTACATCAAAACTGTAACCAGCATTGATACTAACACTTCAATTCTTACAACTAGCCCAGCACATTCTCTTTCTACTGAAGACATGATTGTGATGGCAAGTGCTACTGCCCCAGCGGGTACGGCAAACGGTCAGATTTATTATGCCCGTAACCTAACATCAACTACTTTTGCGCTTCACAATACAGCGGCAGAAGCACAATCAAATAGCAACCGTGTGTCTATTACAGACGCGGGTGATACAGTTAGACCGTTTTGTTACAATGACATAGGCCAAACTCACCTAAACACAGTTAAGGCTGTTACGGGTACAGGCACATTGCAACTTGATACAGCTTCAACAGCTACTCTTGTTGGCGCAAACTTTAGTATTGGAACATCTTTACTAATGAGGGCTGACGGGTTTGCTATTCACCGTCCTTATGATGGTGGCGTAGAGCTAATACCAAGTAAGAACCCAGACAGTAGAATGATTAGGCAGACAAGACGTTACTTCCGTTACCAATCTGGTAAGGGTATTCAAGTTTCGTTTGCTGTTAACTTCAGCCCATCCATTCAGATTGATAACTACACTGCCAGTGGCACAACAGCTACGATAACAACTCGCCATACTCACAGGCTTGCAACTGGTCTTGGCATTGTATTGTCAGGCGCGACTACTACAGACAGCACTAATTACTGGAACGGGGCTATTACAGTAGCGTCTATCGTTGATGACTACACATTTACAGCAACGCTGGCAGGTACACCTAGCAGTGGATCAAGTGGCCCTAGTGGTATTCCAGAGTTTTATGTAGCTGGCTGGTCAAACAGCGCACTACGTTGTGGTTTGTTTGATGACCAGAATGGTTTGTATTTTGAATATGACGGTCAAAACCTAAAGGCTTGCCGCCGTAATTCAACTACGCAAATAAGTGGTGAAGCGGCAGTAACATTTAGAAGCGGAACAATCACTGGTGCTGGCACTAAGTTTTCTAAACAGCTTAACTTGAATGACACTATTGTTGTTAAAGGTCAGACTTACTTAGTTACTAAAATTTCTAGCGACACTAGCATAAGTGTTCTACCTTCATATCGTGGCTCAACAAATTCTGGTGTAGTTATCACTAAGATAATTGACACTAAGATTAACCAAGCGGATTGGAACTTAGATCCTTGTGATGGTACAGGCCCGTCTGGATTTTTCTTACGCGCACATAAAATCCAAATGGCTTACATGGATTATAGTTGGTACGGCGCAGGTAAAGTTCGCTTTGGCTTTAAGGACGCTAAAGGAAAGGTTATCTATTGCCATGAGTTTATCCACAACAACCATTTTAATGAAGCGTATATGCGGTCTGGTAACGTACCAGCAAGATACGAAATTGAAAACACGGGAACACCATCATTCGTACCCGCACTGGCTCATTGGGGTACGTCTGTTATTATGGACGGTGGCTTTGATGCGGATAGTGCTTACCAATTTACAGCGTCTTCACAGGATGTACAGATAACAGGTAGCGCAACGGTTACTGTTTCGGCTAACGCTGAAAACGATGGCGAACATTACTACTGGTATAACAACCGTTGGTATGGTTTTGGACGCGCACTGCAAATTCAAACGCCTAGTTTCTTGTATAACTCTGTTCCGCAAAACGTATCAATCACAGGTACTCATGTAGACAACAACACAAAAACCCGTAACCCTTACGGTTACTTTGGTCTGCCAGCGCAACCTTATCAGGTTAGTTTGCGTACAAGGGTAGGAAGTTCTAACGCTTCTGACACTGAAGAAATCAGAAACTTAATGCTGATTAACCGTTCACCTACTAATGAAACAAACAGTTCAAGTAACTACACAGTTACCGTTGCAACAACTGGTGTACCTGTGGTGTATGACATTCCGCTAATCAGTATTCGACTAGCACCTTCTGTTGATACAAACACAATTGGCTTCTTAGGTGAGCGTGAGATTATCAACCGTATGCAGTTAATTCTGAAATCGGTAGGTATCCTTTCAACTCACAACTGTACAATCACACTTAGATTGAATGGTTTGATTACCAGCACAGCTTGGTCACGGGTGGAAAATCCTTCACTAAGTCAGTTAATCTATCACACAAACCAAGACGCTATTTCTGGTGGCATTGATATATTTAACTTTAGAGCGCAGGGCGGTACTGGTACAAGCGCACGTTCAGCGGTTGTTACAACACAGGAACTTGGTGAGATTACTACACTAGGAAACTCAATCTTAGGCGGTAACAACGTCTATCCTGATGGCCCTGATGTTCTAACTGTTGTTGCCAAGCTAGGGGAAGACCCTTCAACTGTATCTAATACTAACCCGTTCAACGTAACAGGCCGTATCTCATGGACAGAAAGTCAGGCTTAATGAAATACAAACTGTTTATGTGGTGGATAGATTTTAGAATTTGGTTAAAGAAACGCAAAGTTATGTAAGGACGCCTCATGTTTGAATTATCAAAACGGTCTAACGATAGATTATCTGGCGTTAATCCAGATCTGATTGCGGTAGTTCGCAAAGCTATTACTCTTACTAAGGTAGACTTTGGTGTTATCTGTGGCATGAGAACGCTGGTAGAACAAACTAAATTGTATGAGGCTGGCGCTTCTAAAACTATGAACAGTAAACATTTAACAGGTGATGCTGTTGATCTTATGGCCTATGTTGGGGCTAGAGGATCTTGGGAGTTAAACCTGTATGACAATATTGCTGATGCAATGAAACAGGCCGCGCAAGAACTCAATGTTCCCCTACGTTGGGGCGCGGCTTGGAACACAGACGATATTCGTGATTGGGAAAGTAGCATGGAAGACGCTATGAATTATTATGTAGATGTAAGGCGGCGAGAAGGTAAGCGCCCGTTTATTGATGGCCCACATTTCGAGACATTCTAATTGTTTCTGCTTTCGTGTCCCATCCATATGCCAAAAATTCCTGTCATAACGCCCATGACTACGCTGACAAAAGCGGATTGACTAGCCATTGGCGCGGGTAATTCCATAAACCATTCAGCGCAACGCCATGACATTAGCGTAGATACTAACATCATAAACCTTGGTAGGATGCTCCATCTTAGCATTTTTTCTAGGATAACTTCAGCCATATAGTTACACCCCCTATAAGTACAGCGCCCACTAAAATTACAGCACCAATAACCATAACCACTTCTATAATTTCATCTTGTTTCTGTTTCTTTTCCAGAGCAATTTGTTTTTGTTCGGCTCTCATTTCCTGTATGCGCTTGGCTCTTTCTGTTAGTATAGAAGTCCAAGTTCCAAAACCAAAACGAAAGTCAATCATGGTAGCAATCTCACGCATTTGTTCTTCGACTAACTTAGCGTCAATCATTTCTTCAGCTACGCTACCAATATTAAATTGATCCTTTAAGTTTTTGATGCCGCCACGTTTATAGCGGTCTTTGTTTACTTGAGTTTGAGCGGTAAACATACCGTCTATGTGTTTGGCAAAACTACTAACGTCATTGGCAGTACCGATAACGCTTTTAATTCCTTCAACGCTTGCTTTAAAAAGAGCAATTCCAGCTAATGTTTCTGCTATCATTTGTAGTACCCCGTTACGTTAGGGTCTATTTTAACTGGCTTACAATAAGCGGTTGATTTATGTTTTGCGTCATTGGGGTAGTTGCCATATCTTTTGACAATATTGGCGGCAAACCAATTACAGCGTTCAAGGCTTTCAAAGTGCATATCGCTACTAATTGTAGCGTCACCTAATAAAACTATAAGTAGAAAAACGTGTTGCACATACGTTACCCCTACCTTGAAATATTTTTCAGCTTTTCAAATGTCCTAAGTCCAGCCATGCCAAGCATTGCAAAAGTCAGTTCCATCAAAGCGTCCGTTGGAATTTCGGGTAGTATAATATCAGATCCAGACATAACAACTGCGTAGTCTGCAACTGGTCTTCCTATGTATGCCCAGAATATACCAAGGCTACAGCACCATCCAATACTAGGACGCCACCCGCTTACCCATATAGATTTGTGACCAGCTTCAACCTTATTAATTTCTAGTTGAGCAAGATTAATTTGTGCAGAATTTTCAATAAGCGTAGCTTCTATATCGCGTATTGCTTTAGCTGACGCTTCTTTATCAGGAATAACCCTATCAAGAACCGTGCTAATCATTGGAAGGATGGACGTAAGGATTGGAAGCATACCTATGTTCCTATCTTGAATGTTGTAATTAGTTTTACTATACTTAGAACTAGGGCTACGAATCCACCAATTACGAAAACGGCTTTTATACCACCTGAACCCATAGCCATCTGCTTTTTTAAGCTATCAATGTCATCTGTATTTTTAGACACAACGGTATGGATCTGTTCAAGCTTGAGCAAGATCACCTCATGGCTAATTTTATTGTCAGCCATCCCATATATTCCCGTTATAGTTCATAGTCAAAGTTTAAACTATAACGGGAGTGTTGTCGAATTATTTTAAAACGTGTTTCAATTTTTCAAGATAAACTATTGCATCCCATAGTTCTTCTTGAGCGTCATTAATCCACGCTTGAGTATCCTTTTTGGCGTCTGCCATTGTTACACCGTAAGTTGCCATCCCTTCTTCAGAACGTGCAACCATACGGCGAACAATTGCCATAACCATAGGGTCTTGTGTTGATACTAGTTCAGTAGTCATTAGAAACTTACGCCCATAAAGTGTGAACAAAATTCGTTAACGCGGCAATAGTTTTGACAACGAACATCCTCACCTTTACGCAAAACTATTTGACACTTAACGCCATTGACCATGTTGTTTGAAGACAACCATTCTTCCGCCGCTTCTTTAGAAGGTAATACACGGGCGGCTGTTTTGCGCCCATCCTTCATAACTGCATAGCTATCTGGCTTGTTCCATCTTTCTTTAGGTGAGCAAACTGGCAGTTCAGTAGTTTTTTCAGCGTCTTGGTGGGCTTTAATCCGCTCCCTGACATACTGCGATTGTTCTTCTGGCGTCCATCTACGAATTGGTATCATAACCACCTGCTTGCGCGGGTAGCTGTCTGATTGCATAACTCTAAGCTTTGACCAATCTCTTAGTATAGCTAAGATCTGCAATGAATGAACTTCGTGCGTAACTTCTGGGCTATGCCTTACTAAATAATCTAATAAGTTTAGCTGTTGCTCCCATTCATCTTTACCGTTTGACAAAGCGTCTAGTGCAGACCAAGCGGAAGTAGTTTTAAAGTCTATTAGCTCACCATCTTTAGCGGTTAGATAATCAAACTGACCTGATAGCGTCCAGCCTTGAGTGTCATCATTCTTAACAAACAAACGCTGTTCTGCTAGATCGTCCTTACCTTTAGCCCGTTCAATAACATGGTGAACAGACTGACCAAGTAAACTAAAGATCCTATCGCCTACGTCATCTGTTAAAAGATCCCAGTTTCTTGCTTCCAAGACCCTTATTCGTGGTGGCGCAATAAGGCGAGTAACAGATATGTCACTGCCTGATGAATCGTATGGGTCATTTGTTACTGCGTTAACAATTGCCTGTGGTAAATTTAAGTTGTTAGTAATTTTCATATCATCCCCCTAATTAAAATGGCACATCGCCTAGATCTATATCGTCTGAAGCTGGCGCTTGGTCAGAAGAATTTACGTCCTCTTCAAGCTCTTTAGATTTCAGAATAATATTCCTGATACCCTCAGACAATAAATTAAAAGCTTCCCGCTTGTTTTCTTGCCAATCAGTAATAGAAAACACAACGCTGTCATTAAACTGTGGGGCTACAGGGCTATCTTTTGGCGCTGGTAAAACCGCCGCTACGCGAGGCTTGCCATTCTTCCCTTCCATTACGTTCAACATGCAAGGTTGCCCACACAAGGCGCTTATATCAAAGCCCTGTCGTTCTTTGTCTGTAAACGGGCGTCCACGCCAAGAACCAAGGTCATTGCCTAGATTAGATTTTTCGTGAAGTGACAAGGTGTAGAACTTGCTGATAGTCAGCGGCTCACCATTGCCATTAGTTTCTGTTGGCACTTCCCATATTAAAAGAACCTGCCTTTTCCAAGAAACATCCCCTTGGTATTCGTTATGTTGCGTACCAAGATCAATGACCTTGACGCAACGTGCCTTATGTACGCCTACTTCTACGTTTGGAAAACGACCTTCGCCGCCCATTCCTGTTGCCATAATACTCATAATTTTTCTCCATCTTTCTGATTTAATTTCAACTGTTAGTAAACACGGGGAAGGAAACCTACTGGAAGTTAGTTCACTAATGCGGCACGTTGGCAAAGCCTGTGGCGTAACAGTCCTCAACTGTCTTTAGTCCCTTCCCCGATTAGTAGAGTTTACCATAGTTAACCCCCATGTCAAGCAAAGTTGACAATAGTTAAGTCTGAGGGTAAGATAAAGTTTAGTTAACAAGGGGCAAAAGCATGTTAGATAATTATGAATTGGCTATTGAGCGTAGAGTAGAAATTGTTTCCCGATATGGGGGAAAGAATCTAAGCCGTATGCTGGGCATAAGCCACCCCGCCGTAAGCAAATGGCATGTAATACCGCCATATCGTGCTTTTCAGATTGCCAAGCTAGGTGATTACGAGGTAGAATACCTTAGACCTGATTTACAGATTGCCCCCTTACACGCGGGGTAGGTCACTACAACCATAAAATAAGGGCAATGGTTGAGATCTAGGCTAAAAATTGTGTGTACTTGTCTTTCTCCCCGACTGAGGGGGTGCTGGTTTCCTTATCCTAGCATCCCCTTATTTTTTTGGTGTTGTAGTTCAACGGTTAGAACACTGTTACAGCCTTTCGAATGAGGTTTGGTGTAACAGGTATGCGAGTTCAAATCTTGCCAACACCACCAATCCCCATTGATAGCATTAGTATAGCAATGCCATAGCATAGCCATGCGCTTATTAATTTTAGCTACAGTTTTGCCAATGGCACAAACATACCCTTCTACTTCACCTTCACCTTCAGCTTCACCTGCATCTTCAAGCAAGATTAAGAGGGGGGAGCAACAGACTAAGTTGACAGGTTAACCAAAGTACAGTAACATTAAGTTTAGTTAATCGTGAGATAAGGACACAATTATGAGAAACAGCACAACAAACGAACAGTCACCAGCGTTTCAGTTCTACGCTAGCGATTGGATTAGTGACCCATCCCGTATGCGTATGACGTTAGAAGAACAGGGTGCGTATCTTTTACTTTACTGTCATTGCTGGCGTGGTTTCAAAGTGCCGTATGATTTTGAAATAATGTCAAAAATGTGCAACGTTACTGAAAACAAGATCAATAACATTTGGCCTAAGATTAGCCATTTGTTCCAAGAGGTGAAAACAAAAGACGCAACAACATTTTTGCTTTGCATACAGGCAGAAGAGGAACGCAAAGAACAGGCAGTTCACAGAGCAAGGCGTTCTGTGGCTGGCAAAAAGGGTGCGGAAGTTAGGTGGGGAACTAATGATAAAGTATAACCACCTTACCCATTACCATCAATTCATTGCGGCATTTGGTCACCGTCATAGTTTTCAGACTTTTTGCGATAAAGGTATTAACAGGTCATTAACTAGACAGTTTCATGGCACGTTAGAAGAACACTTTGAGGAACTTTCGGCATTAAACCGCAAAGGCGCAGGTGTATTCTTTACAGTGAATGAGACTAATGGTCTTGGAAGGACAACCAAGCATATTAAAAAGGTTCGCGCTGTCTTTATTGATTTGGACGGTACGCCTTTGCCTGATACGTTTGAACTAAAGCCGCACATTGTAGTTAACACAAGCGAAGGCAAGTACCATTGCTATTGGATGGTTGACGATATGCCTTTGCCTACCTTTAATTTATATCAGGAAGCGTTAGCTAAAAAGTACAATTCTGATCCTGTGGTTAAAGATTTACCGCGTGTCATGCGAGTTGCTGGCTTCTTTCACCATAAGAAAGCGCCTTATCCAATTAAGGTACACAGCCAAAAGGGACTTAGGTCACCTTATAAGATGGATGAAATTAGGGACGGTCTGAAGTTAGAAAGACCTACCAGAATTGTTGTAGACTACAAAGATTACAAGCCATCCACCTATCAGGGCAAGTACACTGGTACTTTGCGTTACGGTATGGGTAAGGGTGAACGCCATGAAAGATTGATTAAAATATTAGTGGCTATTCGCAAACGAGGTGAATCAATTGACTACGCAATGGGCGAGGCTATGGCTTTCGCCGCCTCATGTAACCCGCCCGAAAACGTTGCTGAAGTTCAGTTTCAGGTTCGAGACATTTGGAGTAGATACTAATGATACAGCTAAGAGAATACCAAGAACTAGCAATTGAGGCAGTACGCCATGAGTTTATGCGTGGCAAAAAGAAAGTTTTGTTAGTCGCGCCAACTGGCGCAGGTAAGACAGTTATTGCGTCTGCTATGATTAAGGCGTCTGCCGATAAGTCTAACCCTTCGTTGTTTGTGGCTCACAGAAGAGAACTTGTTAAGCAATGTTCGTCTAAGCTATCTGATTTTGGGATTAATCATGGCGTTGTTATGGCAGACTTTACGCCTAATAATTTGGCGTCTGTTCAAGTGGCGTCTGTTCAATCTTATCATGCTCGAAAAGATAACGAACACTTTTGGAAGCCCAAGGCTAAAGTTATCTTTCTGGATGAAGCCCATCGTTCTGCTTCTAAGACCTTTCAAGATTTAATAGCAGAATACCCTGACGCCTATGTTATAGGTTTGACCGCTACACCATGCCGCGCAGATGGTAAGGGGCTAGGAAACTATTACGATTCTTTAGTTAATTGTGGATCTATATCAGAATTGACTGAAAAAGGTTTCTTAACACCTGCCCGAATAATTGCCCCAAGTATGCCAGATCTAAAGGGCTTAAAGATGCAAGCGGGTGACTATGAAAAGCGTGGTTTAAATACCCGAATGAACCAGCCTAAACTTGTAGGTGATTTGGTTACCCATTGGGTAGAGCATGGCGAAAACCGCCCTACTGTAGTTTTTGCTACTAGCATTGCTCACAGTAAATTTATTGCAGGTATATTTAATGATAACGGAATAGCCGCAGGGCATATTGATGGTGAAATGGATGAAGTGTCTCGCGTTGAAGTTCTGCGAAAATTGCATGAAGGTGAGATAAAAGTTCTGTCTAATTGCATGGTCTTGACAGAAGGATGGGACGAACCAAAAGTTTCATGCGTTGTCATTGCAAGGCCAACTAAAAGTTACGGAATGTATTTGCAGATGGTAGGTAGGGCGTTACGTCCTTTTACTGGTAAGGTTGATACGCTTATAATTGACCATAGTGGTTGCGTTTATGAACATGGCTTTCCAGATGAAGCTCCTGAATGGGAATTGACCAGTTCAGAAGAGTTAGCTGTTCCCAAGAAAGAGCCTGAACCTATAGAAAAGCAACCATGTACCTGTTGCAACTGCCAAACTGTTTATAAACCAATGCGAGGTTTCCCTGAGTGTCCTAATTGCGGCAACATACCCACTAAGGGCGAGGAAGCCTTAAACATAAAGCAAGGCAGATTGGTTGAGGTTAAGCGCAAGGACAGAGAACCACCTTCACAAGACAAAGCAAACTTTTATGCACAGTTACTTAGCTACGCAATATCTAAAAAGTTTGCAAAAGGGTGGGCAGATCATACTTATAAGGCTAAATTTGGACACTTCCCGCACAATAAACAGGTGTACCCTATGCCTGTGGGCGTTGAAGTTACCAATTTCATAAAACATTTGGCTATTAAGAAGGCCAAGGGCAATAAATTCAATAAAGGTAAACAAGGGGGGCGAATGAATGACTGATAATGATGCTTTAGAAATGAAAATGCACCAAGTCAGAACAATTGGTGAAGAATACGCCAAGGCAAAAGCGCAAATGTGCTTGCTCGAACACGGGCGCAAGATATTGTTAGCAACCATTATGAAAGAAGTAATGTTGTTAGGTGGCAAAATGGAAACCGCCGCCGCTCAAGAACGTGAGGCTAGGGCAGATCAGAGATACATAGATCACATAACGGCTCTTTCAATTGCTGTAGGTAATGAAGCTAAATGGCAATGGGAAAAGAAAGTTGTTGAATTGAACTTTGAAACTTGGAAAACCAAAATGATAAACCAGACTGTAGAACGGAAAAGTTATGCCTAAAAGAAGAACCGCCGCTGAAAGTAGGCACATGGACGCAGTAGCCAGATTGGGGTGCGTTGTTTGCTATAAGATGGGCTATGAGGATTCCCCAGCGGAATTGCATCATATTAAAGAACAGACGGGGATGGGTCTAAGGTCTAGCAATTATGAAGTGATACCGCTTTGCCCTATGCACCACCGTAGTTCTGAAGCGGCTTATCATTCCAGCCCTGCTACCTTTACGAACAAGTGGGGAAGCCAAAGGTCTTTGTTAGAGTTTACGCTGGATCTGTTAGGCCAAAAAAAAGGAGGCTAAAAGCCCCCCAATTTCTTGTGTGTTGTAAGTTCTAAAGTAGCTGGATGTTTAGCCGCTTTAGTTCCAAGTGCGTTTTGATTTGCTCGACTATACCTTTAGCCGCAATCAATTCGTCATTACCGTTTACGCCAACTGCAATAGTTTCGTCTTTGTATGGCAAGCCTAGCATATGGCATACCCACTTTGACATATTGGTAGAGGTAATGCGGCAATCGCCTTCCTCAAAATTGCTGTCTTCAATCATCATTGTATAAAAAGCAATGTGCCGAAAATTACCGCTGTTAGATGTTCGCTTAGTTACTGCGAAAATTGTAGTGCCATCAGATATTAAAAGTGACCCTTTTGGGGTGCTGTCTGTGGCTTCGTGGTCAAGTTTATTAATCTTCATGTTTTTTCTCCATTGTGGCAGACGGATAAAGTGCCGTTACCGTGTTAAATAATACATTGTAATTTAGACCCCTACGCTTGTTGTAGGTGTTTAGTGCGTAGGCTAAGACTTCACGCGCCTGAAAGTCTTGCAAATCAGGTGCGACCTTATAAACGTCCTCAACGTCAAATGTGATTGTGACGCTTTCCCGCTCAGACCAGCGCATCATTGGTCTATGCCTTTTAACTTCGGCTGGCGGGGATCTGTGACAAGCGGTTGCCAAGTAATATCTGCTAGCTGGTAAGTGCCACCAAATTGAGATTGGTGCGCCTGACCTTTAGGCGTGATGGATGCAAGATCCTCAACGCTTAATTCCATGTACTTGCCCGCATATTCTATCACCAGCCCACCTAATTTAATGGCGCTGGAAATTTCATAATCACGAATTGAAACAAATTTGCCTTGCCATAATTTCCTTACTGTTTTGCGTTTCATTGTAGTTTCTCCTTTACGTTTATTATTGCGTGGTCAGTGAATCCGCCCACGTTCCAAGTTTTAATCTCACACATTGGTAAACCTTCGCTTCCAAGATAAGACTTTCCGTTTTTCCAATTGTAGATAGTGGCAACAACCAGATCATCAAAAACAACGTGCCATTCAACGTCTGTAGTCTGGTCACAACCCCAGCAAGAAGGGACGCCAAAAGCGTCAATCAATTGCTGGAACGTTGCAGAAACAGATCCCCGCAAACTTGTTCCATTAATATTTTCTGTCTTTTTCATTCTGAACCCCGATAAGTTAAAACCATCCAAACATAAAAGATGATAAAAGATAAAACCATGACCGCCATCCCAGCCCACGGGCTAACACCAACGTAAATAACCGCCCCAACGAAAAGGGCGGTCATTACAGTTATCCAAGCTAAAATTGCTATCATGGTTTCAAGAAGACCGCTGGAAGTCTAACGGATAGGTCACGGTCAAAAGCAGACTGAGGCAGTAAGCTTGCGTCCTTCCCTGCTAGCCACTTGTTAACGTGGCGGGTAGTTGTGCTAGACCACTTTTTAGATGTTTTAAAAGCCGCACCGCGAAACTTGGCGGCAACGGGTGTATCATATGAAAACAGGATTTCTAACCCGCTATCAAAAGAAGTTTGCACCATGTTAGATGCTAGGTTTTTAAGTTTCATGTTGTTTCTCCCTCTAGTTCTATCATTGCGTCATAACCAACAGACAAGGCTTCTAACGCGCTATCAATTCCGTAAACAGTAAAGCAATGGTAATCGACCCATTGCCCCCCTATTCCAGTTTGAAGGTTAAACGTTGCCGACTCATTCCAAGACAATCTAACGTGATCGCCTTGCGGTGTTTCCATTTCCCAAGTTTTCATTTTCATTGCCCCCTTAAAGGTCATAACGGTTGCGAGATTTAAAAGCGGATCTAAAGGCCATCCCAACGAGTTGAACGCCCACGATTAACATTCCAAGATATAAATACATTCCTTGAGGCGCTAAGTAGTAAAGCGCGACAAGAATGAAAACTGTGCCAGTGATTGCAGACAACAATTCTAGTGCTTTATCCATGATAAGACTCCGACATAATTGGTGTGTTAAAAAAAGCGTCAATCCAGTCAATAACTCCGTAGTCACTAACTTCATCCCCGCCATCATTGCCCAGCACGATAAACGCCCATGACTGTTTTGCTCCATCCTTGTCGAAGAAAAACATATGACTTTCATCTACGCCCTCGCAAGCTTCCACAACTGCCTTGATGTTTGTTGAGCGTTCCAAGACGAACTCACCGTCTGGATCGCCATCGTCAACAGAGATAGAATATCCCATTGTCTTAATAGCGTACTTGGCTATCTGATAATGTGCTTTCATTTTGCGTACTCCTTATACAGTCAACATTATTGTTAACTTGCGTTAATTATACATGCTTGCAGGATCTACGCAAGAAATACTTTTAAAATACCTTTTACCTTATATATAGAAACACTTTGACGGTTTGAAACATGTAGGTTAAAATGAGCAAATGTATCAGAAAACCCTTACAGATAAACAATCTGCTTTTGTCACGAACTTTAGTCAGACAGGTAACGCAACTCAGTCAGCTATTACCGCTGGCTATTCTCCAACCACTGCCGAACAGCAGGGCTACAATCTCAAACAATCTTTAAGCGCAGAGATTGACACGGCAACGCGCAAGTTAATGGGCGCAACTGTACCAATGGCAATTGAGAAACTACGGCGCTTGCTTGTGGATGATAAAACACCTGCCAGCGTTCAGCTTGGCGCAATCAATTCAATACTGGATCGCACGGGCTACCAAACAACGCACAAGGTTGAGGATGTAACCAACAGGCGGTCAGATGCAGAGTTGCAGGTAGAGCTTGAACACCTGATGACTGTCATCAAACAAGATGCACCTGCAATAGAACACAAGCCAACTGTTAACCTGCCAGATCCAAAGGGCGCGGGTCTAGTCAATTAAACAGATCCACTCATGTCAGTCACCTTCTACCGTATAGCGTAACACTTAGACTCTAGCCCCTCGCATCCCCTTCATCCCCTGCATCCCTGACATTATAACTGCACTCATTACCTCAAAGATAAAGGGTCAGCACACACACACGCCCAGCCTCGCACCTCTTAACCCAAGCGCCACGGTCTTGCTATTAATCAACAGCCCTCATGTCATTGCGCATGTATAAGGTGACACAATGAAACAGGCTCGACCCCCAGCGGCACAAGGCGGAACAGGTGGGCGCGTGGGAACAGGCGAGAAAAGATGTAAGCCCTTGAAACTGCACACTTTTAGACCCCCCCACCCCCCAAGCCGCCGCACCTGCCACTATATAATGCTTTCCTGTACACAGCGGGGGGAATATCTAAGTGTTAACCGTGGTTAATCTATTGAACTATAGTTAATGTTGGTGTAGTATGTACGGATAGTTTAATGCAGGAGTTATTATGGGTGACAAAGCTTGGAAGCAACGGGAACGTGATGTAGCTAAATTTTTTGGGGGGGAGCGAACACCTCTATCTGGGGGTAACGGCAAGATCACAAGGGCTGACGTTATACACGACAAGCTATTTGTAGAGTGTAAGTTGCGCGTAAAACATACTGCCGTAACCTTATGGGACGATACGGCTAAGATAGCTAAGACTGAAGGCAAGATACCTGTAATAGCTTTATGCGAAAAGAACAGGGCTGGTTTTTGGGTAATGGTACACTCTAGCGATTTAGAATCTGTCCTGAATGACGGATAATTTAGCAAGGGCAGTAGAGATTGCTAAAGAATTAGAACGGCGCAAGTTAACTAACCGCATGGCTGATTATAAGCCTTATGCCTACCAAGTTAAGTTTCACAACACAGCGGGACAACAAAGATTGCTTATGGCGGGTAACCGTATTGGCAAGTCTTTCTGTGGCGCAATGGAAATGGCTTTTCATCTAACGGGTCTGTACCCTGATTGGTGGGAAGGTAAAAAATTCGTTCGCCCTATACGGGCGTGGGCAGGTGGAGCGTCAAACGAAACAACCCGTGATATTTGCCAACGCGAATTAGTAGGGCAACCTGACGATCCAACAGCTAGGGGAACAGGGTCTATACCTTTAAGTTTGATTGGCGAAACTGTGCGTAAGGCTGGCGTACCTAACGCGATGAACAGTCTTGTTATTAAACATGTAACGGGCGGATGGTCACGCCTTGCTTTTAAAGCTTACGAAATGGGCCGTGAAAAGTGGATGGGAGAAAGCGTTGACGTTGTATGGCTGGATGAAGAACCACCTAGTCCTATTTATACACAGTCATTAACTCGTACTGCCGACAAAGGCGGAATAGTTTATATGACGTTTACCCCAGAAAGCGGTATGACCGAAACAGTAGCGCAGTTTGTAAACAACTTACGCAAAGGACAGGCGCTTATACAGGCAGGTTGGGATGACGCGCCTCATATGACGGCAGAGGTTCGAGAACAAATACTTTCAGCATTGCCACCCCACGAAAGAAAAATGAGAGAAAGAGGTATCCCTCAACTTGGCTCTGGTCTTGTTTTTCCTATTGCTGAAGAAGACATTGTTTGCGACCCTATAGAAATTCCTAACCATTGGCCTAGACTATGTGGCATTGATTTTGGGTGGAATCACCCGACAGCGGCAGTTTGGGCGGCATGGGACAGAGATACAGATACCGCATACATTTATGACGCTTACGCTATGTCGCAAGAAAGTGTGCCAATACATGCGTCTGCAATAAAAGCTAGAGGACAGTGGATTTCCTGCATTTGGCCTATGGATGGAAGGCAAGCTGACAAAGGATCTGGAAAAAGCTTAACTGAGCAATACAGAATAGAAGGCGTTAATATGACGCACGATCATTTTAGCAATCCCCCGCCACAAGGAGCTAAAGAAGGAAGCGGAGGAAACAGCGTAGAATCAGGTATTCAGGACATGTTGACTCGTTTTCAAACGAATAGATTGAAAATTTTTAAGAATAATGGTAAACTGCTAGAAGAAATGAGAATGTACCACAGAAAGGACGGTAAAATTGTCCCTATAAATGACGATGTAATTTCCGCAATGCGTTATTGTGTGTTATCACTTCGTAAAGCTAGGGTTAAAAACTACCAACCTACACAGGTAACTTCTGATAGTGAATTTAACATGTTTTAAGGAGACACATAATGGGTGCAATAGTAAGAGCAGTTTCAAGGGTATTTAGTGGGCCAAAAGCCGCCCCCGCCCCCGTAGCGGTAACGCCTCAAACCACCGTTGCTAAAACAGCAAAAAGTACAAAATCGGCTGGCATGGGCGCTGGAAAAACAAAAAGCAGTTATGGAGGCGGCACTATTCTAGGGTCTGCCCAAGGTGACGAAACAGAAGCTAATACTAATAAAACAGTATTAGGTGGCGGCACAGCAAAACCTACTGAGTCAGTCAAAAAGAAAAAGCCTTTAAAAGAGACATCTGGTGGATCTTACTAAAAATGATCGAAGTTTTTTCACAAGGTACAGATAAAGGTAAGAAAGAAGCCTATTCGTGGTTGCGACCAAGAGCTTATTTAGGCCCGTACCACGATGACTTTTCTTACATTACCTTTAAGGAAGAAGAGAAAATTTTAGCTGTTCTTTTGTTTTCTGACTATGACGGGCATAATATTTTTGTCCATCTTGCTATAGAAGATCCGCGTGTTTGCCAAAGGCGATATATCAAATTAATGTTTGAGTATTGTTTTTTGCAAGCCAAATGCGAAAGAATGACAGCAACTTGTGTAAATGGGTATGAACGAAACGAAAAATTATTAGCCAAAACTGGATTCGTCAAAGAGGGTGTAATTAGAAGCATGATGAAAACTGCCAATGGTCATGTGGATGCCGCACTTTATGGTATGTTAAAGGGAGAATGTAGATGGGTATGAAATCATCACCTCAAATGCCACCGCCAGTAGACACGGCTATTACAGAAAAAACAGATAAAGCTGAAGCGGCATTGGAAAAAGAGAAAAAACGCCTACTTGATGGAAAGTCAAAAGGCATGGCTGGAACTATTTTAACAAGCGGTATGGGCGTAGAAGAAGAAGCTAATACAGGCACTTCATTGTTAGGAGGCACGTTAGAGTAATGGCTGAATTTGATTATGTAAAAAAACGTGTTGCGGCTATGGCGGCAGACCGTGGTACTTGGGAAGACAATTGGCAAGAAATACTTGATTATGTCATGCCTAGAAAAGCTGACATTACCTTTACTCGCTCAAAAGGCGATAAAAGAACTGAGGTCTTGTATGACAGTACAGCGATTACTGCCAACACACTTTTAGCGGCTTCTTTGCAAGGCACTTTAACGTCACCTTCCTTACCTTGGTTTAGCATGAAAATGCGTAATCGTGATTTAAACGAAAGCCAAGACACTCAAGTTTGGTTAGAAGATTGCGGTAGGCGTATGTATGACGCCTTTAACGATAGCAACTTTAATACAGAAGTGCATGAAATGTATTTAGACTTAACGTCTATTGGTACAGGCGCTATTTTTGTAGAAGAAGACGCAAAAGGATTTATGGATGGCGGGTTGCACTTTAACACGCTTCATATTTCTGAGTATTACATTCAAGAAGACAATAAAGGCAAAGTAGATACTCTTTATCGAAAGTATAAATTATCAGCTAGGCAAGCAGTTCAAGAATTTGGTGAAAACATGGTTGGGCCAAAGATACTAGAAGCCGCCCGTGACAAGCCAGAAAAACAGTTTGTATTTATTCACGCAGTAGAGCCAACAAAGGACTATGAACGTGCCACAGGAAAACGATCCAAAACAAAACTTCCCATACATTCGTGTCATGTCTGCGAAGAAGACAAAATGGTTGTTCGCAGGGGTGGATACAACGAATTTCCGTACCTTGTCCCACGATGGAGTAAAGCAACTGGAGAAATTTTTGGAAGAAGCCCGTCATATAATGCCCTGCCAGACATTAGAACAATCAACAAAGCAGTAGAAATTGGTTTAAAAGCTTGGGCAAAAGCAATTGACCCACCTCTTTTAGTTACTGATGATGGAGTAGTAGGTAGGATTCGTACCACACCAGCGGGTATTACTGTAGTTAGACAGCAAGACAGCATTAGACCTTTGCCTATTGGCACTAACTGGCAAATTACAGACATGAAAGAAGGCCAATTAAGAACAGCTATTAGGCAAGCTTTCTATTCTGACCAGTTACAATTGGCTGATGGCCCTCAAATGACTGCAACAGAAGTGCAAGTTCGCTATGAATTGATGCAAAGACTATTAGGGCCAACACTAGGGCGTTTCCAATCTGAATTTTTGAACCCTTTGATTGAACGTGTATTTGGAATTATGTACAGGGCTGAAGCTTTGTTAAAAGAACCTGATACCGTAGAGGGTACGCAAATGGATATTGAGTATGTTGGGCCTTTAGCTAGGTCACAGCGTATGGAAGAAGGCGTGGCAATAGAGCGTTTGTACCAAATGCTAGGACAGGTTGCTCAATTTGACCCCTCAGTAATGGATAATATTAACCATGATTCGGCAGTTCGTCTTAGAGCAGAACTATTGGGTGTTCCAAAATCCATCTTGCGCGATGCAGACGAAATTGAAGAAGGCAGACAGGCTAGGGCGGCACAACAGCAAGCACAACAAGAAGCTGAAATGGCTCAACAACAAGCGGCGGCAACAAATCAGGAATCTCAAGCGGCACAGAATATGGCCGATCCAGCGGTTCAAGACATGATGCAACAGTCGGCTGAAGAAATGGGAATGGGTGACGCTAATGCCGTATAACCAAGACATTGACCAATTAAGAAACGATTACAGAGCAACGTTCTGTGACAGTGACGAAGGGGCGAGGGTCTTGCAAGATTTGCTTAACGCTTATTATAGCCGTAGCAGTTTTGATCCCGACCCTTATAAGACCGCTTTTCACGAAGGCGAAAGATCAGTAATCATTAGGCTGATTAATCTAATGAAGGAAACCAAGGAGTAAACATGTCAGAAGAAATGACCACACCAGAACAGGTAACCCCAACAGAATCATCAACACTTATGGGGTCTGTAGAAGGCAGTGATAATCAAGCACAAGATTGGAAGTCATCATTGCCAGAAGAGTTGCGAAATGACGCAACACTAAGCAACTTTAAAGATATTGAAAGTTTAGCTAAAACTGTCGTTCACCAGCAAAAGGTTCTAGGAAGTCGAATACCACTTCCCAAAACGGATGAAGAACGATCAGAACTTTATACTAAACTAGGGCGTCCAGAAACTTCCGACAAATATGAAATAGAAATTTCCGATGATATGAAGCCGTATTTTCGTGAAGACGATATAACGCAATTCCGCGATGTAGCGCACAACATTGGTTTAAACAACGAACAAGTTGCCGCGTTAATTGAATACCAACAAGGTTCAATACAAAACCAACTTAACGGAAGTGATAGCCAACTTGCGGCTCAACGCAACGATGTTGAAGAGGGATTAAAGAAAGAATGGGGATTTGATTACGATAAACAAATTCGTTCTGCCCAACGTGCTTTGCAGGTATATGGCGATCCTGAAATTATGGAATTAATGAACAGCGAGGCTGGAAACAACCCTGCCGTTATTAAGTTATTTGCACGATTAGGTGCAGAAGTAACTGAAGATATGACGCAAAACACACAAAATAATAGTGTGCGTGTTTCTGTATTAGATGCTCGTCAAGAAATTGATGAAGTCATGTCAAAGCCAAGTGGGCCTTACTTTAATGACCGACACCCAGAGCATAAAGCAACAGTAGAACGTATGCGACAATTGCATGAAAAAGTGTTTGGTGCATAATATATTGCAGAAAGTCAAATTTCTGATACAATGAGTTAACAAGTTTTGCCCGAAAGGACAACAAAACTGTGAGCATGGAGCTTTACAACCCGCTTGAGTGGTAGCGTAACACCTTTAGGTTTCCCGCGAGGATAAAAACCGTAAACTTGTAAACTAGAAATAGTTTATTAACATTAAACAATTGGAGGAATCCTATGTCAGTTCAAATTACTACGGCTTTTGTCGAACAATACAAAAGTAACGTGTTTCATTTGGCACAACAAAAAGGTTCGAGATTGCGCGATACGGTTAAGTTGGAAACAGTTAATGGTAAAGCACACTTCTTTGAGCGTATTGGTTCAGTGTCAGCAGAAAAACGTACTTCACGCCATGCGGATACACCGCGCATGGACACCCCCCATTCCAGACGTAAAGTCACTATGGACGATTACGATTGGGCAGACTTAATTGACAACGAAGATAAAGTTCGTATGTTGATTTCGCCTCAATCGGAATATGCTATGGCTGGCGCTTGGGCAATGGGACGCGCTATGGATGACGCAATTATTGCGGCGGCAAGTGGATCTGCTTATGGCGGAACTTCTGGCGGCACAGCAATTGCACTTCCTTCGGCTCAAAAGATTGTACACGGATCAGCAGGTTTAACTATTGCTAAGTTAATTGAAGCAAAAGAAAAACTTGATGCTTCAGATCTTGACCCCGATGAAGAGCGTTACATGATTGTAACTGCAAAACAATTGTCACAACTTTTGGCACTTGAGCAGATTACGTCAGGAGATTATAATACGGTCAAAGCCCTTGTTCAGGGCGATGTTGATACCTTTATGGGATTTAAATTCATGCGTACACAACGCTTGGCTTTAGACGCTAATGGTAATCGTTCCGTATTAGCTTTTTGCCGTAGCGCAATGGGGCTTGCAGTAGGTCAGGATATTCAAACGAAAATCACTGAACGTGCTGACAAGAATTATGCAACTCAAGTATTTTTATCAATGACTATCGGAGCTACGCGAGTAGAAGACGAAAAAGTTATTGAAATTGCTTGTACAGAATAAGGAGATTGAGCAATGGCTACTGTATATTCAAGTCAAAAAACTCAAACGGATGTAAACAATCCGTCTGAAAAAGTTAAAACAAATGAAATGTCAGGGCGTGTTCGTGTTGCTTTTGGTTCTTATGAAGCCTCAAGTCTAGCGGCAGGTGATGTTATTCAAATGTTTAATTTACCAAACGGAGCGCGCATTGTATCTGGCACACTTGCTAATGATGCTTTGGGTTCTTCAACTACACTAGCGGTAGGTTACGGAGCGCACACTTCTAGTGCTGACGCGGCTGTTTCTGCTAGTGCGGCGGCATATAAGGCGGCAGGTGCAACAGCTTCGGCTGGCCTAGCAGACATTTGCGCTACTATTGCTTTAGGCAGTGGTACGGAAATTAGTGCTAATGGGAACGGCGTACCCGTAACCGTTACGCTAGCTGGTGCAACTGCAAACGGTACAATTCAATGTACTATCCTGTATGTCACTGACTAAGTAAAAAACGAGGGGCTTGGCATTAATAGTGCCTTGCCCCTTTAATTTAGGGAAATGACACATGGCTACAGAAGTATCAATATGCAGTAATGCTTTAAGGCAATTGGGCGATGACCCTATTACGTCTTTAAACGATGATACTACTAGAGCTAGATTGTGTAATGGCTTTTTTAATGACGCCCGTGACGCTGTTTTACGCGCACACCCTTGGAACTTTGCTATAACCCGTGCTAGTTTGGCAAGGCTTAGTGACGCCCCACCATACGGCTTTGCGTTTCAATTTGCTTTGCCTACAGACCCGTATTGTTTGCGAGTTCTGGAAATGGAGGAAGCTAGTTATATATTTAAAATAGAAAATAGCCCAGCAAACGGGCGAGTTTTAGTTACCAACGAATCAAATGCAAACATATTGTTTGTTGCGCGTGTAACTGACGCGGCACAATTTGATACCTTATTTGTAGACGCCTTAACTGCCAAAATGTCGGTAGACCTTTGCTATCCAGTTACGGGTAGTACATCCCTATTAGATAAAATGAACGCTCTTTATGAAAAGAAACTTTCAGAGGCCCGTAGTGTAGATGGCATGGAAGGTGTTATAGACGATCTTCAATCAGACACGTTTACGAGCTTTAGAATTTAAATGGCTAGAGTACATCCATTCCAAACAAATTTTACGGCAGGGGAGCTTTCTCCTTTGCTTGCAGGTCAAACTGACTTTAAAAAATACGTTAACGGCGTAGAAACAATGGAAAACATGGTTGTGTTTCCACAAGGCGGGGCTACGCGGCGTAATGGGACGCGATATGTTGCTGAAGTTAAAAACAGTGAAGACGCAGTTAGGTTAATTCCTTTTGAGTTTAACGTAACGCAAGCATACATTCTTGAGTTTGGTAATCTATACATACGGTTTTATAAAGATAACGGTCAGATTACTTTAGCTGACAAGACCATTACAAACATAACCCAATCTAGTACACCTGTTGTTACGATAGACACTCATGGTTACGTTACGGGCGATGACATTTATATTAATAGCGTTGTCGGCATGACTAATATTAACGGGTCACGTTATAGAATTACTAGAATAGATGATGACACATTTTCATTAGATAGCACAAATACCAGTTCATTTACAGCATACGCTAGCGGCGGGTTTGCCGAAAAAGTGTTTGAAATTGTTAGCCCTTATACAGCAGACAAGCTTTATGATTTGCAGATTACTCAATCCGCTGACGTAATGTATATTGTTCATAGCTCTTTGCCACCACAAAAACTTTCCAGAACGGGGCATACCACTTGGACAATAGAAGATTCATTATTTA
>Ga0209192_10000490_pt1 | contig 38461 bp, 36 predicted proteins | sample ArcticOcean_MG_C_11_FD_187433 | JGI IMG/M metagenome (GOLD analysis project Ga0209192, IMG submission 187433) | Marine microbial communities from western Arctic Ocean - ArcticOcean_MG_CB2_154 (SPAdes) (version 2) | ecosystem: Environmental > Aquatic > Marine > Oceanic | place: Arctic Ocean... | reverse complement strand
TTGGTAACAATAATATTGATACCTGTGCAAGAGTTTGCCATTCACCTACTGGCTATGGCCTAAAGCAAACAATTGGTGAGTCATCTGGAACGCAAAACTTTGATTCAGTAATGAAATCTGATGTGATTGTATTAATTGGAGCTAATCCAACTGATGGGCACCCAGTTTTTGCTTCACAAATGAAGAGGCGGCTAAGAGAAGGCGCAAAATTAATAGTAATTGACCCACGCGAAATTGACTTAGTTAAAAAAACTCCTCATGTTAAAGCTGATTTTCATTTGAAACTTAAGCCAGGAACGAATGTAGCAATTATAAATGCATTAGCGCATGTGATAGCGACAGAAAAAATGATGGATGAGAAGTTTATTGAATCAAGATGTGAAGATGAAGCATATAGCTATTGGTATGATTTTGTATCTGAAGAAAGAAATTCTCCTGAGGCACTTGAGTCTGAGACTGGAGTTAAAGCAGAAACAATTCGTCAGGCCGCAAGACTTTTTGCTAAGGGCGGCAATGGAGCAATTTACTATGGACTAGGAGTAACAGAGCATAGTCAAGGGTCAACTATGGTTATGGGGATTGCTAATCTTGCAATGGTAACTGGAAATATTGGGCGAGAAGGAGTTGGTATTAATCCATTGCGTGGACAAAATAATGTTCAGGGCGCCTGTGATATGGGTTCATTCCCGCATGAATTTCCTGGATACAGACATGTATCTGATCTATCAACCCGCGCTCTTTTTGAAAGTGCATGGGATACTAAGTTATATGATGAGCCAGGACTAAGAATACCCAATATGTTAGATCAAGCAATATCTGGTAGTTTTAAAGCTGTATATTGTGAAGGGGAGGATATTGCACAATCTGATCCTGACACCCAGCATGTAACCCATGCTCTTGAATCTATGGAATGTGTGATTGTTCAGGATTTATTCCTTAACGAAACAGCAATGTATGCACACGTATTTTTACCAGGCTCATCATTTCTAGAAAAGAATGGGACATTTACTAATGCGGAGAGAAGAATATCTCGAGTAAGAAAAGTAATGGCCCCTAAGAATGGATACGAGGACTGGGAAATTACGGCAAAGCTTTCTACTGCTCTTGGTTACCCTATGAATTATAAGCATGCTAGTGAAATAATGGATGAGATTGCTATGTTAACTCCAACGTTTAAAGGGGTTAGCTTTGATAAGATTGATGAATTAGGCAGCATTCAATGGCCATGTAACGATGAGCATCCTCAGGGAACTCCGACTATGCATGTTGACGAGTTTGTACGAGGTAAAGGAAAATTCTTTATTACGGAATATATTCCTACTACTGAAAGAGTCAATAATAAATACCCACTAATTCTTACTACAGGACGTATTCTGGCGCATTATAATGTTGGCGCACAAACTAGAAGGACTGAAAATATTAATTGGCATGAAGAAGATTTAATAGAAGTACATCCACATGATGCAAATGATAGAGGTATTAAAGAGGGAGATTGGGTTGGAATAAATAGCCGTGCAGGAGATACGGTTTTGAGAGTAAAGATTACTGATCGCGTTCAGCCCGGAGTTGTATATACTACTTTTCATCATCCTGTATCTGGAGCAAATGTTATTACAACAGATAATTCAGATTGGGCAACTAATTGCCCTGAATTTAAAGTTACAGCAGTCCAATTAACGAAGGTTTCACAACCTTCTGAGTGGCAGAGAAATTATAAGAATTTTAGTGAAAAACAAAAAGAACTTGTGAAAGAAGATTCAGAAAAAGTTATGTAGGCTGATAAGTGACCTCGGCTAAATTAATACAAACCAAAAATTCATCACTAGAGTTTCCTGCTTATAAAAATCAGTCTGAGATTGGTTTAATAGAAACTCTTGCAGAAGAAACTCCCGTAGCATTTGTTTATAATGGAATATCGCATGTAGTGATGATGGCTTCTCCAATTGACCTTGAGGATTTTGCATTTGGATTCTCTATTACCGAAGAAATTATTAGCTCACCTGCTGACTTTTACTCAGTAGAAATTAATCATATAAAAGATGGTATTGAGCTTAAAATAGAAATTTCTTCTGAATGCTTTATTAATCTTAAAGAAAGAAGACGGAATTTAACAGGCAGAACAGGCTGTGGCCTATGCGGTGCAGAGACTCTTTCTCAGGTAATAAAGTATAAAAAAAATAAGTTATTAAGTGGCACAAAATATAGTCACAAACACATTAGATCTGCTCTTGATCAATTTTCGAGTAATCAAAAATTGCAAAAGAAAACTGGAGCAACTCATGCGGTTGCTTTGTATGATAATCTAGGAAAAATTTTATTAATTCGTGAGGATGTGGGAAGACATAATGCCTTTGATAAAGTAATAGGTGCTGCAATTAGACAGGAAATTTCCAATAAAGATTGTTTTATTATCACGTCTAGCAGAGCAAGCTATGAAATGATTCAGAAATTAACCTACCTTAATTTAAAATTAATAATCGCAATTTCTGCTCCAACTGCCTTAGCTGTTAGATTGGCAAGTAAAATTGGTGTGACCTTAATTGGATTTGCAAGAGCTGATCGCTATACGATCTATAGCCACAAAGAGACGATAATAGAGTAAAATAATCTGGTGAAAGATATTACTTTAATAACAATGGCAAACCAGATAGGCGCTTTTTTTAAAAGCTACCCTGACAGGGAGCAGGCAACAAAAGATATAGCTGGACATTTAAATAAGTTCTGGCCTCCTGTGATGCGCAAACAAATAGTTAAAATTATTTCTTCAGAGAATTTCAAAAATGATGATATGGACCAGATGGTTATCAAGGCAATAAAAAACTATTTAAAGCATTAATTTAGAGATCTTTTCTAACAAGCACAAAGTAATTTTTATCGCGTAGACGTTTTCCTGTCCAAACTTCTTCCCATTCCTTATACTCAGAAGGAAATTCAGAGTCTGCACGTAACGAAATTAGCGCCAAATAACAACTTTGATTGGTGATATTATTATCTCCCCTAACCCCAGTATAATAATGTAATAAATTTGTTTGCTTTGCGGATAGATTGTGCAGATAAACACAACTAGTTGATTGAATAAGATGTTGTTTTAATTCATTAAAAATAAGCTTATGACTTTTACGGTTATCAATAAATGGTCCCCATAGCATAACTAGACATAGCCAAATCATTGTAATACCAATTGCCCAATTAGAAATAGCTGTTCTGTTTGTTATTCTATCTTTGAATATAGATAGCCCCCAATAAGATGTAAATATAAGGCAAATAATAAATGGGATAATTTCGAAATTTGCATTAAAATTTGCTGATAAAAAAAACATTCGTTCATAAATTTTACCTGGCATACCAGTTTGCATGGCTAACCATCCAACCCAAATTAAAATTACAATAAAACCAAAAATTAGAACTCCAAATAAATTTAATGCGCTTGCTGAACCCCTTCTTAATGTATCGATAGACCCAACACTTATAATGCAAAATGGAATCAAGAAAGGCATTAGACTCATTTGATTTTGTATGTTTGAATACGAAATAACAATAAAATAAACTAAAATAAATACTAGCGGCAACAAAAGTCTTTTTTGTTTAAAAATATTTTTGTATCCTTTAAACAATGTAAAAAGTACTAAGGGTAAAGAGGGCCATGTAAACCAACTTACTCCAGATAGCGTATATAAAAATGTGGGTTTACTGATAAAAATCTGTTGGTTTAACCAGTCACTAAATAATTGGGGATTTAAATAATTCATTACAATAGCCCATGAAGATATGATTACAGTGCCAATCCCAAAAGAAAGTCCAAGAAAAGTTAAATATCTATTATTTCTCCAGAAACTAAGAATATATAAAATAATCGAGGTCACTAATATAGAAATTAAGGGGATAAACCCACCTGATAAGAAGGAAATACCTAAGCCGGTACCCATCAATACACTGGACCTGAATGGCCTTCGGTAATATAAAGTAAAACTATAAAAGCATAATGAAAGCCCTGATAATGTCGCTATATCAGGAATTAGGCTGTGAATATTCAATATTAAACCAATTGATGCAATAAATAATAAGCCTGCCTGCCTTCCATATCCTATTCCCCAAAGTTCCCTTGTAGCTAGTCCAATAGAAATTAGTGTTATCGAAATCCAGAGAGAATTAGATAGTCGTGCTCCATCATGCAATGGCAAAATAAATGCAAATATTTTAGCAAAACCAGCTGCAACAAATGAATATAAGGGGGGGGTTGATAAGGAAAGTTGGCTTGCTGCCAAAGGAGCAATAAATTCATTCTTTTGGATTACGTCAAGTATTTGACTGATTGTATCGGATTCGATTGATTGCCATAATCCGTGCCCTGTTAGCCCAGTAAAAATCCAGATAATAGTTAATATTAAGAAAAGCTGTAATTTTGTTTTTTCCCCTAAATTTTTTCTAGGGGTGGCCATATTACCTTGCCAGTCATGTTCTAAATCAAATTTCATATATAGTACATATTATATAAAAAAAGGCAGCTAGGCTGCCTTTTTTTATATTTCATTAATATTACATACCATATTTTTGCTTAAATCTCTCTACGCGCCCACCTGTGTCGAGTATTTTTTGCTTGCCTGTATAGTAAGGGTGGCACTTAGAGCAAACCTCGATATTCATATCTTTACCAATAGTTGACTGTGTTTTAAATTTTTCTCCACAACTACAAGTTACATTAACTTCAGGATATTTTGGATGTGTGTCTTTTTTCATATATATTATGATACTCTTAAATTTAAGGCGTAATTATTATTGAAATTTGATAAAAAATCAATGGTTTCTTTAACTTTATCATCTTCTCATGCTGTCAAAAAAGTCTGCGTTGTTCTTAGTCGATTTAACTTTGTCCAATAAAAATTCCATAGCTTCTAATTCATCCATTGGGTGAAGTAATTTCCTTAATACCCAAATTTTCTGAAGTACATCTTGAGGAATTAATAATTCTTCACGTCGGGTTGAGGATTTATTAACATTTATGGCTGGATAGACTCTTTTTTCAGCCATTCTTCTGTCTAAATGGATTTCCATATTTCCTGTTCCTTTGAATTCTTCGTAAATAACGTCATCCATTCGGGATCCAGTGTCAACTAATGCAGTTGCTAGGATTGTAAGAGAGCCACCTTCCTCAATATTTCTTGCAGCACCAAAAAAACGTTTTGGTTTTTGTAGAGCATTTGCATCAACACCACCAGTTAATACTTTACCTGATGAAGGAATTACTGTGTTGTAGGCTCTTGCTAACCTTGTAATTGAGTCTAGCAGAATAACAACATCTTTTTTGTGCTCCGTTAATCTCTTAGCTTTTTCTAAAACCATCTCAGCAACCTGAACGTGTCTTGTTGCAGGCTCGTCAAAGGTAGATGCTACAACTTCGCCCTTAACAGACCTTGTCATTTCAGTAACTTCTTCTGGTCTTTCGTCAATTAATAATACAATCAGTGAAATATCTGGGTGATTAGAGGTAATTGCATGAGCAATATTTTGCATCATTACAGTTTTACCACTTTTTGGGCTGGCAACAATTAAGCCTCGCTGGCCTTTGCCAATGGGTGAGATCATATCAATAACTCTGCTGGTATTATTTTCTTCACCACCACCAGAATCTCTTTCTAATATCATCGGTTCTGTTGGAAATAATGGAGTTAAATTTTCGAAGAGTATTTTGTTTTTTGTATTTTCTGGTGCGTCATTATTAACTTTATCAACTTTGACTAGCGCAAAATAACGCTCACTATCTTTTGGGGTTCTAATTTCACCCTCAATAGTATCTCCAGTATGAAGATTAAATCTCCTAATTTGTGATGGAGAAACATAAATATCATCTGGACCTGCAAGGTATGAAGCGCTTGGCGACCTTAGAAATCCAAAGCCATCTTGGAGTATCTCTAATGTCCCATCTCCAAATAGTGTATCTCCATTTTTTGCTTTATTTTTAAGGATGGCAAAAATTAAATCCTGTTTACGCATCCTCCCGGCATTACTTATTTCGTCCCCAACCGCCATGTTAACAAGCTCGGTAACCGGAAGATGTTTTAAATCAGATAAGTGCATATTTTTCCATTTAGATTGTACTGTCTATAAAAGCAATAAGTTGTGATTTAGACAAGGCACCAACTTTGGTTGACTCAACATTACCATCTTTAAAAATCATTAGGGTTGGTATACCTCTGATTCCATATTTGGTTGGGCTCAGTGGGTTTTCATCGATATTGAGTTTGGCTATTTTAATTTTCCCCTCATATTCAGGCATCAATGCCTCCAATATAGGAGCTATCATTTTGCATGGTCCACACCATTCCGCCCAGTAATCGACAAGTACTGGAGTAGATGATTCTAAAACTTCTTTTTTGAAGGTCTCATCACTTAGATGAATAATTTCTTTGCTCATAATTTAAGGTTTTTTATTGGTATTAGATTTTTATATTGGGAAATATTGATTTAATTCTGGTGGAATGATAAAACATAAATCAATCATAATCAATATTTATTTTTTAAAGGACTCATTAATTTCAAAAAGAGGAATAATCTTTTTTGAGCCTTTTGAAGATTTTGCTATTAATATAGCTGCATCAGCCTCCTCTTTTGTTAACAGCCCCATCAGATAAACCTCTTGTCTTTCACTAAAGACCTTAACATGTGTTGGAGATAGTTTGTCCTTATACTGACCTTTGTTTGTATTAATAAATAACCTTGATTTAACATTAGCGGTTAATACAACATCAAGCCCCTGAGACTTAAGCGAACTATTTTCACCTACCAATAAAAAGTTTTTTATATCTTTAACTCCATCAATATTTTTTGCTAAATCCTCTATTTTAATTTTTAATTGATCTGAAGGGACTTCACCGGTAATAATAAGTGTTCGATTATAGGATACAAAAGACACATTTGCTTCTTTATAAATTTCTTGGGTTTGTATAATGGACTTAAATTCAACTTTTTGATCTATGATTTGAGTCTCTGTTGATCTTCTGTCAGCAAAAGACAGAGGAGGAACAACAACGCCAGCAATGCCAACAGCGGCACAACCTGACAATTGTGTTATAAAAAGAAAAATTAAGATGAAAAGCTTGTATGATTTAATCATGTAAATAATTATAGCTGGAATATTTTCTATATAGAAATTTTTTTAAAAGACTAAGCAAATACATTGAAAGCAACCTTATATTTAATCGCAACGCCCATTGGTAATTTACAGGATATTTCATTCCGGGCCATTGATATTTTAAAAAATGTCGATTTAATTGCGTGCGAGGATACAAGACATACAGGCCAATTATTGGCAAATTATTCGATTAAAAAAAAAGTGACCTCCCTTCACCAGCATAATGAAAAAGATAAGACTAAGTCTATATTAGAGATTATCAAGAACGGAGGTTCGGTAGCTTATGTTTCAGATGCTGGAACACCTGCGATAAGTGATCCAGGCGCATTTTTAGTCAATCAAGCTCACCTTGATAATTTACACATCACACCTATCCCAGGCCCATCTGCATTAACTACTGCTTTCTCTGCAGCAGGAATTTCTTCGAACCAATTTCAATTCGTTGGCTTTCTTCCAAGTTCACTGAGTAAGTGCAAGCAAGCCTTACGAGATATATTTGCTATGAATATGACGACAATATTGTATGAGTCTCCTCGTCGGGTAATTAAAACACTAACAGCTATTGTTGATATATTTGGTCCAGAACAAGAGGTTGTTATTGGTAGAGAATTAACTAAACTGTTTGAAACTATCTACAAGGATAAAGCAATATTATTGCTAAATAGAATTTCACAAAATCCTAATGATCAGAAGGGGGAATTTGTAATTATTCTTAGTAGAACGGAAAAAAAGTCACCAACTCAATCTGAGATATCTGATGAGCATGTGTTGAAAGTTTTACTAAGTGAATTACCATTAAACCAAGCGGTAAAGCTAACAGCAACAATTTTAAAGAAAAAGAAGAAGGAAGTTTATAATCAAGCCTTGGAAATAAAAAATGATAAATGAATTAATAATAAATAAGCCAGATGATATGCACCTTCATTTAAGGGAGGGTGAGATGTTAGGTTTCGTATTGAAAGATACGGCCAATCAATTTGCTAGAGCAATTGTAATGCCAAATCTAAATACACCGGTTACCACTTTAGCCTTAGCCAAATGTTATTATGAATCAATTAAGGGGCATGGCTATAAGTTTGAACCACTAATGACATTATATTTAACACATTCATTGTCAAAAGAAGAGATAAGAAAAGCCAAGGAGTCTGGAATTATTCATGGCATTAAGTTATATCCAGCAGGGGTAACAACCAATTCAAAAAATGGAATTGGCTCTGTAGAGTCATGTTTTCATCTTTTTGAGGAGATGGAAAAAAATGACGTGCCACTTTTGATTCATGGTGAGGTAAGTGATTTAAACGTTGATATTTTTGATAGGGAAAAAATATTTATTGATAAATACCTTACTACCATATGTAAAAACTTCCCATCACTTAGATTAGTTTTTGAGCATATTTCAACAAAAGATGCCGTAGAATTTGTTATTAATTCTTCTCATAAAGTTGCAGCAACGATTACTCCACAACATGCAATGTTGAGTAGAAATGATTTGTTGTCAGGGGGAATTAAACCGCATAACTATTGCTTACCTATCTTAAAGAGAGAAGTGCATCAAAAATCAATCCTTGAGGCAGCAATTTCAGGTAATTCAAAATTTTTTCTTGGAACAGACAGCGCACCTCATCTAACATCTGAGAAAGAAAGTTCATGCGGTTGTGCAGGCGTTTATTCCGCAAGAACGGCAATTGAACTTTATGCTGAAATTTTTGATAAGAATGATGCTTTAGATAAACTTTCAGATTTCAGTAATAAGTTTGGAGCGGACTTTTATAATCTTTCATATAACCAAGACAAGATAAGACTTGTAAGAAAAAATCAGGAGATACCTCACCAATTAGAATATCACAATAACCAAATTACTCCATTCTTAGCCGGTCAAATCATTGAGTGGCAAATTTCATAAATATACTTATTAAGTGCTAAAATATGGCAAGTTGACCAGGCAGTCGCTATATATTATTTATAGAGGAAAGTCCGGGCTCCAAAGAGCAGAGTGATGGCTAACAGCCATACGTCGTGAGACGAGGAATAGGGCCACAGAGACGAGCGTATTTAGTTACGGTGAAACGCGGTAACCTCCACTCGGAGCAAGGCTAAATAGGGTAGCATTGACACTGCTCGTGTTGCTACCGGGTAGGCTGCTTGAGCGGTCGAGCAATCGGTCGCCTAGAGGAATGACTGTCCACGACAGAACCCGGCTTATCGGTCAACTTACCATAAATCTAAACCACTGAAGAATAAAAGAAAAGTATAAAAAAGTGCTTGCAAAGCACTTTTTTATTGCCTATAGTGTTCCTGTAAGGGAAAAAGTGGTAATTTGTGGGAAATTATTAAACGAAACTAAGGGCGTTCAGTAATTTCCTATTTTTTTAGGCGGACACTATGTATAGAGGTGCGACAATTCTGAATTTAGATGGCAAAAACAGATTCGCTGTGCCAACTAAATATAGAGAGCATTTACTAATAGAGTCTAATGGTGCAATGGTCTTGACTGCACACCCGCATGGCTGTCTTCTTCTCTACCCTAAGGAAGCCTGGACTCCAATTCAATCAAAAATAATGCAACTCTCAAGTTTCGATAAAAAATCTAGTGGTCTTCAACGTTTGCTTGTCGGTTATGCGGAGGACAATACGGTAGACGGAGCTGGACGACTTTTAATTTCACAAGCATTACGTGACTTTGCAGATATTCAAAAAACAATCATGTTTGTTGGTCAGGGAACACATTTTGAAATATGGAATCAGGAACTGTGGAACCAAGAAATAAGTAAAATTAGTACAAACGATGAAGATGGCTTACCAGATGAGCTTGGAGGTTTTGCATTATGACAAATAACCGAACACAACACATTCCAGTTTTACTGAAAGAAGCGATTATTGGGCTATCAATTAAGAAGGATGGCATTTACCTTGACTGTACATTTGGTAGAGGCGGCCATTCAAGAGAAATTCTAAAAAAACTTGGCCCTAATGGCCGATTAATGTCTATGGATAAGGACCAGGCTGCAATCGATTCAGCACAAGAAATCAATGATAAAAGATTTGAAATTATAAATTTAAGCTTCTCTCAAATGGAAGTATTTCTAAAAAAAAAAATATTGAAAAACTTGACGGGATATTAATGGACCTAGGAGTGTCTTCACCGCAGCTTGATGAACCAAGTAGAGGATTTAGCTTTAGGTCTGATGCTGCCTTAGATATGAGGATGGATCAATCACAATCGTTAACAGCAGCAGATATAGTTAACTCTTATGAAGAGAAGGAGTTAATAGAACTTCTTTTTTCATATGGAGAAGAAAAATTTTCAAAAAGAATAGTGCGTTCAATTTTGATTCATAGGGAGAATAATGGGCCAATAACTAGAACTCATGAGCTTTCGAAAATTATTAACCAGGCAGTACCGAAAAGAGAGCCAGGAAAAGATCCTGCAACGAGAACATTTCAAGCACTACGGATAAAAGTAAATGAAGAGATTGCGGAAGTTGAAAAGACATTACCCATTGCATTCGATTACCTAAGGACAAAGGGTAGGTTGGTCGTTATTAGCTTTCATTCTCTAGAAGACAGAATTGTAAAAAATTTTACAAAATTTAAAATGGAAACAGATGTAATTCCAAAATATATCCCAATCAGAGCAAGTGAAATTAAATTACCTTCTATTAAGAAGATTGGAAAGCTGATTACGCCTTCAAAAGAAGAAATAAAATTAAATCCAAGATCTCGAAGCGCTAAATTAAGAATTATTGAAAAGGTATCTGACTAAAAATGAGATTAAATTTAATCCTTTATTTTGTTTTAATTTTTTTTGCAATTGCGACAGTAAATTCTGAACATCAATATAGAAATAACTATTCTCGATTAGATATTGAGTATAAAGCTACCTCTGAGCTCCGGGATGAAAAAACAAAGCTAGAGGTGGAAGAGTCTGATAAGTCAGGAAATCAGAGAATACAAACAATAGCCTCAGAAAAATTAAAGATGTATGTGCCTAATAAAAAACAAGTCAAAGTTATCAAATGAAAAAGATAAATGATTAATGATTAATACAAGAAAAAAACAGACAGAATTTTTTGAGCTTTCAAAGATAAGGCGCCGTTTAGTGCTAATAATAATTCTTTCTCTATTTTTTTCGTTATTTTCAAGGGCAATTTATTTGCAAGCTATGCAAAAAGATTTTTTACAGAAAGAGGCCGAAGACAGGAGCGATCGGAAGGTTTTATTGCATGCTTATCGAGGAAAAATAATTGATAGAAACAACAATGTGTTTGCAGTAAGCACCCCCATTCAAGAGGTAACTGTAAATCCATCTATCTTTGTAGCGTCAGTAAAAGAAAAGATAAAACTAGTAAGGCTTTTATCAATTAGCCGGAAAGACTTAGAAAGAAAAATACAAAAAAATAAAAAAAAGGTATATCTAAATAGGCAATTATCTCCAGAAAAAGCAGCACAAATCATGGCGCTTAAAATTCCTGGGATTATATCAAATAAGAAATATAAAAGATTTTACCCTGCCAAGGAAGTGGCAGCACATTTGGTTGGTTTTACTGGAATAGATGGTTATGGTTTGGAGGGCATTGAATTATATTCAAATAAATTATTGGCAGGAGATTCTGGCTATAAAAAAATATTAAAAACTCGTTCTGGAAGAATTGTTGATGATCTTCAGGACATAAAAATTCCGAGAGATGGGCAGGACATTCAATTATCAATTGATAAAAGGCTTCAATATACCGCTTATAGAGCTCTAGAAAAAGCTGTTGAAAAATATGCAGCAATATCTGGATCAGCAATATTATTAGACGCAAAAACTGGCGAAATATTAGCGATGACAAATTATCCGTCTTATAACCCTAACTCAAAAGGAAAGCCAATAGACTTTAGAAGAAACAGAGTGGTTACAGATACTTTTGAACCAGGGTCAACGATAAAGCCAATTTCAGTTAGTGCAGCGTTAGAAAACAAGTCAATAAAACCCAATAACATTATTGATACATCTGCTGGATATTATAAAGTAGGAAGAAGTCATGTTAAAGACACGCGAAATTATGGGAAAATATCAGTTACAGAGGTTATCCAAAAATCTTCTAATATTGGGGCTATTATTATTGGAGAGAAAGTAGAGTCTAAATATTTATGGAATATATTAAATAACTTTGGGATTGGACAAAAAACAGGAGTTAGCTTTCCCGGTGAGGTAGGAGGAAAATTAAGGCATTATAAAAATTGGAGAAAAACAGACCATGAAAGTGCAACATTTGGCTATGGTATGAGTACAAGCCTAATCCAACTAGCCCATTCATATACCGTCTTTGCAAACCAAGGTAGTATTAAGGAAGTTTCCATCCTAAAGACAAAAGGTCCCACACTAGGAAGAAGAGTGATTTCAAGAAAAACCAGTGATGAAATGCTAAGCATGCTTGAATCAGTCGTTAAAGAAGGAACTGCCAAACATGCTAAAGTTAATGGATATAGAGTTGCTGGAAAAACTGGAACATCTAAGAAATTGGGGGCAGATGGCAAATATGAAAGTAACTATATTGGCTCTTTTGTGGGCATTGCTCCTGTGTCAAGCCCTAAATTTGTTATAGCAGTAATGATTGATGGCCCTTCAATAGATAGTTATTATGGGGGTACTGTTGCAGGCCCTGTATTTAGTACGTTAATGGCAGAAGCTCTTAAAATATACTCAATACCACAAGACGGTCTTATAGAATCCGATGAGCTGAAAAGAGAGGCTAAGCCTGATAGCATAATATGATTGAATCATTACAACAGCTTTTCAGTATTTGTGATGAGATTACAGTAAATAGTAATCAAGTAAGCAAAAAATCATTATTTATCGCCTACCCAGGAAGTACTTTCGATGGAAGAGATTTTATAGGTCATGTAATTAAATCAGGTGCAGCAGCTATCCTTTATGACAAAAATAATTTTGAATGGAAAAAAGAATGGAAATTACCCCATTTAGGCATAGATAAATTAAAAAAAAGACTTCCAGAAATTGCAAGTGAATTTTATGGTAATCCTTCAGATAGCCTAAGAATTTTAGGTATTACTGGAACAAATGGAAAAACAACAAGCGTTCAATGGTTATCATCGTGCTTAAATCAGCTTAATAGAAAAACCGGATTTATTGGCACAACTGGTTATGGAGAGGGAGCTAATATAAATTCAACAAAAAATACTACGCCAGATATTTTTACAATCCAAAAAATTATAAGAGAATTCAAAGAAAAAAAAATAAGTAACATTGCAATGGAAGTCTCTTCTCATGCCATAGATCAAGGAAGAATTGATAATCTAAAATTTGATATTAAGCTGCTAACAAATATTACAAGAGATCATCTTGATTACCATGGAAATATCGAGAATTATATTAAATGTAAATCTGATTTTCTTCTAAATAAGCAAACAGGTGAAGTAATTATCGTTAATAATGACGATCCAATAGGACACCAAATAATAGAAGAGACAAACAAGAAAAAAACTAACCTAAAAATTTTAACATTTGGAATTAAAACCCCTTCAGACTTAATGGCAAAAGACATTATTGTCTCAGACGACAGAACAACATTCGATTTACATCATAATAAAAATTGTTATAAATTCGATGCTCCAATTTTTAGTAGATATAATCTATACAACCTCCTTGGGGTTATTGGGTGTCTTATAGAGCTTAAAATTACAATAAAGAATATACAATTTGTTGTAAGTAATATTATTGGTGTAGAAGGCCGAGCTGAGGTGATTAATCGAAATTCCAATAACCAACCAAATGTATATATTGATTATGCACATACACCCGATGCATTAAAAAACATCCTTGAGGCTTTGAAGCAACGTAACCCCAAAACCCTCACGTTATTATTTGGTTGCGGAGGTAACCGAGATAAAGGAAAAAGAAAAGAAATGGGAGAAATTGCTAATCAACTGGCTGATAAAGTGATTATTACATCAGATAACCCGAGGGATGAGAGCCCAATTGATATTATTGATGAAATTAGTAGAAACATAAATATTCCATTTAAAAAATTTGAGAATAGAGAGGTAGCTATAGTTTATGCAGTAGAAAATATGAATGAGAATGATATTTTATTAATTGCCGGAAAAGGACACGAAGATTACCAAGAGATAAAAGGGAAAAAATATCCATTTTCTGATAAGAAAATTGTACTAAATAATATTAGGAAAAATGTAAACAGATGATAAAAATAACATTGAATGATTTATATTCCCTTGAAGAGTTAACTGGAAGTAATGTAAATGATGATCTAGAAATATTTAATTTTTCAATTGATTCTCGGACAATAAAAAAAGGTGATGCTTATATTGCGATTAAAGGCAAAAAATATAATGGAAATACTTTTGTGTCTGATGCAATAAAAAATGGAGCATCTGTAGTTTTTACATCGAACAAAGATTATCTTGCACCTAATATATTTTATGTAAAAAATGGTAAAGAATTTCTAAAAAAAATAGCAGCATTTATTTTAAAAAAAATAAATCCAAAAGTAATTGCTGTCACTGGAAGTAATGGAAAAACTACCACAAAAGAAATTATTGCATCTATTCTTCAGCAAGAATATTCAGAAAAAGAATTGTTAATTACCCAAGGAAATTTTAATAATGACATTGGGTTATCATTAACAATTTTTAAGCTAAAGGAAGAACACAAAATAGCTATTCTTGAGATGGGAATGAATCATAAGGGTGAGATCGAGGCTCTAACAAAAATTGCTCCTCCTGACATTGCTGTAATTACAAATATTGGAGAAGCACATATAGAAAACTTTGAATCAAAAGATGGTATTGCTGCTGCCAAAAAAGAAATCTTAAATAACATCTCAAATAATAGTTTTGTAATATTGCCAAGAGATGACGCATATTTTGGATTTCTGGCTAAAAATTTATTGCCCACAAAAGTTATTACATTCGGAAAAAGTATTGATTCTGATATTTATTGTGTTCGGCATAGTAATTTGGTTACTCGATATTTTTTAATAGGCAAATTTTTAGATGTTAAATGTAGCTTAATTGGTAATCATAATGTAAAGAACATTATGGCAGCTATTGGAGTGGCCCAAACTCTAAAAATCTCAATTAACTCAATCAAAAAAGGAATAGAATCATTCAAAGGAGTTCCTGGTAGGCTTGAATTAAAGTATGCAAAAAATGGAGTAACAATTATTGATGATAGTTATAACTCAAACCCATCATCAATGAAGGCTGCCATTGACGTTCTTGCAGAACAGAGTAGCCCACATAAAATATTAGTAATAGGAGATATGGCAGAATTAGGCGAGCAAAGTCAAAAACTTCATAACGATATAATTGGATATATTAATGAATCGTGTGTGAGTTTCACGCTAGCAATTGGGGAGGAGATGCAGCAGCCAATAACAAATCATATTAAGTATGGAAGCTGGCATAGCTCAAAGGAAGACTTAATTAAAGAATTAGAAGTTGTAATACGAGAGGATAGTGTCCTTCTTATAAAGGGATCTCGATCAATGAAAATGGAAGAAATTATCAATAAAATTAGATAGTTAATGAAAATATAAGGATCATAATATGTTATTAGATTTATTTAGTTGGTTAGCTAGGGAGCATAGCTTTTTCAACGTTTTTAGCTACATATCAATAAGGGCAGTTCTTGCAATTATTACAGCTCTTATTGTCTCGTTCGTTTTAGGCCCCTGGTTTATAAAAAAATTAGGTGATTATAGTTTTGGTCAGTACGTGAGAACAGATGGGATTGAGGCCCATATTATAAAAACAGGCACTCCAACAATGGGAGGGGGATTAATCCTAATTGCTATCCTATTTTCAACATTATTGTGGGCTGATTTAAGTAATCGTTATATTTGGTTGTTAATTGTTGTGACAATTACATTTGCTCTAATAGGCTTAGTAGATGATTACAGTAAGATCAAAAATAAAAAATCAGATGGATTGTCTGCATTACATAAATATGGACTTCAGTCATTTGTTGGTTTTAGTGTTGCTACATATATTTTATTAACCGCAACAACTCCAGAGTCAACAGAACTACTAATACCTTTTCTAAAAGATGCAAGTATCCCTTTGGGGGCGACAGGTTTTATTCTGCTAGCATATATTGTGATTGTGGGAAGCAGCAATGCAGTTAATCTAACAGATGGATTAGATGGCTTAGCAATAATGCCGGCAGTAATGGTAGTTAGTGCGCTTGGGATTTTTGCCTATCTAAGTGGAAACACAATTTTTTCATCCTATTTAAGTATTCCCTATATCCAAGGAGCTGGAGAACTGACTATTTTTTGTGCAGCTCTTGCGGGTGCTGGTTTAGGATTCTTATGGTTTAATGCATACCCTGCAGAGGTGTTTATGGGTGATTTAGGCTCATTATCGATTGGTGCAGCAATGGGAACGATTGCTATAATCGTAAGGCAAGAAATCGTTTTAATGATTATGGCTGGTGTATTTGTTGTTGAAACAATCTCTGTTGCACTACAGGTATCATACTTTCGTTATACGAAAAAAAGATTTGGAGTTGGAAAAAGAATTTTTTTGATGGCCCCCCTTCACCATCACTACGAGAAAAAGGGATGGAAAGAAACTCAGGTTGTGGTTCGGTTCTGGATTATTACAATGATGCTAGTTTTAATTGGTCTAGCCAGCTTAAAAATTAGATAATGATTATAGATCAATTTAATCATGTCTTAATAGTCGGAATGGGTAAAACTGGACATTCAATTGTTGGGTTTTTGAAAGATAAAAATATACGTATTTCAGTTTATGACTCTAACCAATCAATTCATGACACTAGGGAAAAATTAAAAGGAATTAGTATTGCTAATTATTATGATGGAAAATTAGAGGAGAAATACCTCAAAAGTATAGATTGTATTGCATTAAGCCCTGGTGTAGATTTAAGGAACCCTGTCCTTAAAAATGCACAAAAAAATAAAATACCTATAATTAATGACCTGACACTATTTTCTAATGAAATAAATCAGGAAAAAACAAAAGTTATTGGTGTAACTGGCACAAATGGAAAAACAACAGTTTGTAAGTTACTAGAGTATCTTTTTATAAAAGCTGGATATAAAGCATTTGCAGCCGGTAATATTGGCTTTCCAGTCCTAGATATTAAAAATCTTAATAATATCGATATAATTATTTTAGAGCTGTCTAGCTTTCAGCTAGAAATAAAAAATCAATTAAATTTTGATGTTGGAGTAATACTCAATATTACAGAAGATCATATGGATAGGTACAATACTTTTGACGATTATGCAAAAGCAAAATACTCAATACTTGAACATTCAAAGAAAAAAATTATATGTGCAGATGATGAGGTGATGAAGAAATGGAATGTTGAAGGGGCAATCGTATTTTCTGAGTTTATACAAAAAAATAAAAATGCATATGGAATTAAAGATGAAAATAATAATAAATATATTGTTGATCATTCAGGCCTAAGAATTGAGATAACTAATGTAAATTTAATAGGCAAGCATAACCAATTAAATATTATGGCTGCTATCGCTACCTTTAAACAGTTTGACAATAAATTTGATAAGATTGATATCGCGCTTAAGAAATTTCCAGTAATAAATAATCGACTAGAATGGGTAAAAGAAGTAAATGGAATTAATTTTTATAACGATTCTAAAGCCACTAATGTTTCATCTGCAATTGCCGCAGTTAAATCATTTACAGGGAAAAATATTTTTTTAATTGTAGGCGGTGATAGTAAAAATCAAAATCTTTCCCTGCTCTCTAAGGCCTTTAAAAATAAGATAAAAAAACTTTATTTAATTGGTAAAGATGCTGAACTAATCAAACATGCTTGTAAGAATTTAAAAGAAGTTGAAATAAAAATACTTAAGACAATGAAGCTAGCTGCCCATCAAGCTTTTAGGGATGCAGAACCAGGTGATATTATATTACTAGCTCCAGCTTGTGCTAGTTATGATATGTATAGAAATTATATCGAGAGAGGCGATGACTTTAAGTCAATTGTAGCTAATTTTTAATCATGAAAATATTCTCATTTCAAAAAAAATACAATATACCTATTATAGATTATGGATTAATTTGGTCATCATTGTTGTTGCTTGGAATTGGTTTGGTGATGGTTTATTCTGCTTCAATTGATGTAGCCGCGTCCCGGAAGTCATTGGACTATCAGAATTATTACTACTTAATGAGGCAATCAACATACATATTAATTGGTTTTATTTTTGGATACCTAACATTTTTAATACCTGTTTATTTTTGGCAGAAAATGGCTCCCTTCTTATTTATTATAGGCATTATATTGCTAATTCTTGTTTTGTTTATAGGACTTGAGATTAATGGATCTAGGAGGTGGATTCCATTGGTTGTAGTAAATTTCCAGCCGTCTGAATTAGTTAAGTTGTTTACTGTGATGTACACCTCTGATTATGTGTTGAGAAAATCAAAGCAAATGAGGACAATTGTAAAAGGTTTCCTACCTATGTTAGGTGTAATCGTATTAACTGGAATCCTATTGATAAGACAGCCAGATTTTGGAGCGCTTGCTGTGATTACAATGATTGCAATGGGAATTTTATTTTTGGGCGGACTTTCGTATAAAATTTTCATGGGATTAGTTATTTCGACACCAATTAGTATCTATTTTTTGATTAAATCTAGCCCATATAAATTAAAAAGAATTGAGGGATGGTTAGATCCATGGTCTGACCCTTTTGGACAAACTGGATATCAATTAACTAACGCATTAATGGCTTTTGGCCGAGGGGAGTTTTTTGGGGTTGGTTTAGGTGGCAGTGTAGCAAAACTTGGATATCTGCCCGAAGCCCATACTGATTTTCTATTAGCTATTTTAGGAGAAGAATTCGGATTGTTTGGAGTTGCAATTGTCATAGGGCTCTTTGCTTATTTGGTGTTAAAAATATTTGGCATTGCTAAGGAGTCAATACAAAATAAGAAACATTTCTCGGCTCTCATGGCCCAAGGTATTGCAATCTGGTTTGCAGTACAAGGACTAATTAATATGGGGGTAAATTTAGGGGCAGTTCCAACAAAAGGACTCACACTTCCCCTTATGTCATATGGAGGAACTGGAATCCTAGTAAATATGGTGGCTCTTGCAATCATATTAAGAATTGATCATGACAATAGAAACAATATGAGAGGCCAGTATTTTAAATAAACATATACTAATTGCTGCTGCTGGAACTGGTGGTCACATATATCCCGGTTTGGCTGTAGCAAATTATTTTAAGAAAAATAATTTTAAAATTTCATGGTTGGGAACTCCTGAAGGAATGGAAAATTATTTATTAAATAAAAAAGAAATCCAATTTAATCAAATCAACATACATGGTTTTAGAGGTAGAGGATTAAGAAGTTGGCTAAAATTACCATTTGTACTTATATATGCTACCTACCAGGCAATTAAGATAATTAAAAAATGGAATCCTACAGTTATTTTGGTTATGGGAGGTTATATTTCTGTTCCAGTAGCAATTAGCGCAAAAATATTGGGCGTACACCTTATAATTCATGAGCAAAATGCTTTAGTAGGTTTGAGTAATAGAGTTATGAACAAAATTTCAAATGTTAGTTTTTCTGGGCTTAAATCAAACATAAAAAGTATGCGTGAAATAGGAAATCCAATTCGTGAGGAGTTATATAAGATAAATAATCCTGCCAAAAGGCTTTTAAGAAGAAAGGGCCCCCTAAGAATATTAGTCCTCGGAGGAAGCTTGGGAGCTAAACAGTTTAACGAGTATTTACCAAAAATATTTGAGACCGTAAATGAAAACAAGGCAATAACAATAATTCATCAGTCTGGAGATAAGAACTATGATGAGCTGGTAAAAAATTACAAGCATATTAATCTCAAGGTCGAAGTAAAAAAGTTTATTCATGATATGGATAAAAAATATGAATGGGCTGATTTAATAATTGCTAGATCCGGAGCCCTTACTGTAAGTGAGATTTGTGAAGTAGGAATCGCAAGTATTTTATTGCCATATCCTTATGCGGTTGATAATCACCAATTATTTAATGCAAAAATTATTAAAAATAAAAATGGTGGCTTTATAATTCACCAAGAAAATATGATTGTGGAATTAAAGTCCATACTGAACGATATAACTCGTGAAGAATGCCTCATAATGGCTACAAACGTAAAAAATAAAAAAAGACAGAATGCAGCAAAAGAAATATTTAATTACTGTAAAAAAGTATTGGACCATGAAAAATAAAATAAAAAAAATACACTTTGTAGGTATTGGTGGATCTGGTATGTCTGGGATAGCGGAGGTTATGCACAATCTTGGATTTTCAGTAACAGGATCAGACTCGGGTACATCAGTCATTATTGATAATCTAAGGGAATTGGGTATAAGTATTTACCCAAGTCATAACGAAAAAAATACTATAGGTGTTGATGTGCTAGTTGTATCGAGCGCAGTTAAAGATACTAATCCTGAAATTAAATCGGCTCATAATAGAAAAATTCCAATTATTCCTAGGGCTGAAATGTTGGCGGAGTTGATGAGATTTAAAAGAGGGGTAGCTATTGCTGGAACCCATGGGAAGACAACGACAACAAGTATGACAGCTGCTATTTTATCAAAAGGAAACCTAGACCCCACGTATGTAATTGGTGGGAGACTAAATGTAATTAATGTAAATGCAAAGCTTGGTTTGGGTGAGTTATTTATTGTTGAGGCAGATGAATCAGATGCTTCTTTTTTACATTTAAATCCAATTGATGCAGTTATAACTAATATAGATAATGATCACCTAGAAACATACCAAGGTGACTTTGAAAGATTAAAAAGAACATATGTAGATTTTATTCATCAAACTCCATTCTATGGAACAGTTTTTTTGTGCGTAGATGACCGTGAGGTTAAAAGCATAATTCCATTAATTGCAAGACCAATCATAACCTATGGCACAAATATTGAAGCACAGATTCAAGCTGTGAATATTGCACATCATGAAGAAAAAATGTCTTTTACAGTGATAGATAAATACTTTAAAAGAACTGAGTTTGACGTTACGATTAATTTACCAGGTATACATTATGTAAATAATTCCCTGGCAGCAATTGCAATTGGATTAGACAATGGGGTCACAGTTAAAGATATTCAACTAGCACTATTGAATTTTCAAGGTGTATCAAGACGCTATGACATATATAAAAATATAAAAGTTGGAACAAAAGAAATTATGGTTATTGATGATTACGGTCATCATCCAACTGAGATTAAAGCAGTTATTGACGCGACAAAAAAAGGATTTCCAAATAAGGAAATTTCGTTAGTATTTCAGCCACATCGATACTCTAGAACAAGGGATTGCTATGATGATCTTATAGAGATACTTAAAATACCAGAGAAATTATTCTTATTTGATATTTATTCTGCAGGTGAGCAGCCAATAGAAAATTTTTCTTCTTTAAAAATAATAAAAGATATCAATAAGGAGGAAAATTTTTATCTTGAAAACTTTGATAGTGCCCAGAAAATAATTTCAGATAATATATCTGATAAAAGTATTTTGATTGTTATGGGAGCTGGATCAATCGGTAATTTTGCTAAAGAATTTATTGACTTGATTAAATAATGAAAAAAAATACTATCTATAATAATATTTCATTAAAAAAATATAACAGCTGGAAGGTTGGCGGCGTAGCTGATAAATTATATATTTGTGCAGATAAGGACTTGCTTTCAGAAAATATTATCCTTAAAAAAATTACCCCTCCTTTCATATTTATTGGATTAGGGTCAAATTTACTTATAAGAGATGGGGGGGTTAAAGGCACTGTAATTATTATGCATGGTGGATTATCAGAGATAAAATTTGAAAATAATTATTTTTATGCTGAAGCAGGAGTTAGCTGCTCAAAATTAGCAAAATTTATTGCAAGAAATAGTTTTATACATTCAGCATTTCTAGCAGGGATCCCTGGAACAATTGGCGGTGCATTATCAATGAATGCTGGATGCTATGGCTCAGAAACATGGGATTTTGTAGAAAGTGTGTTAGTTGTTGATGAGGAAGGAAAGCAATTCAAAAGAGCAAAAAATGAATACACCACTCAATATAGACAAGTAACTAGTAAGCTAAATGTAAAAGAATATTTTTTGGCCGCATGGATGAAATTTCCTAGAGGCTTAAAAGAAGATGCTGAAGACGATATTAGGTCGCTTTTAAAAAGAAGAAAGGAGACGCAGCCATTAAATTGGCCTACAGCCGGCTCTACATTTAGAAATCCTCCAAATCATTTTGCAGCACAATTAATTGAAGAATGCGGACTAAAAGGATTCACAATAGGTGGTGCTCAAATATCTAAAAAACATGCAAATTTTATTATCAATTTAGGTGATGCCTCTGCATTGGATATTGAAGAATTAATTAGTTATACAATAAAAAGAGTTCTAGAAATTACAAATATTTTTTTAGAGACTGAAATTAAAATTATTGGGGAATATTGATTTGGGACATAATTTTGGGAAAGTTGCTGTGCTGCTGGGAGGCATATCAAATGAAAGGGATATATCGCTACAAAGTGGTAAAGCTGTATTGTCTGCGCTTAAAGCTATTAATATTGAGGCGCATCCAATTGACCCAAAATATTATGATTTAAATGGTCTAAAGGTAGAAAATTTTGCTAGAGCATTTATTTGCCTCCATGGTAAAGATGGTGAAGATGGAGAAGTACAGGGCATGTTAGATGAGATGAATATTCCATATACGGGCAGTGGTAAATTAGCCTCAGCTAAGGGTATGGATAAATTAATTTCGAAGTCAATATGGAGAGATAATAATTTATGTACCCCAGAGTTTTTAAGAGTTAAAGATATTAAAGATTATGAAAAGATTGCTAGTACATTAAATGTACCATTTTTTCTGAAACCAGCAAATTCTGGGTCGAGTATTGGTATTAATAAAGTACATTCAGAGAAGGATTTTATTAGAGCATTCAACGAGGCAATTATTTTTGATAGTAATGTTATTGCTGAGAAAACGATTGTTGGCAGAGAATTCACGTTACCTATTGTTGCTGAAAAATTATTACCAATAATTGAAATTCAAACAAAGACAGATTTTTATGATTATGCGGCTAAATATACAAGAGATGATACAGTTTTTATTTGCCCTACTAATTTATCATCAAATATTATCGAGAAAGTAAGTTCAATTAGTCTAAGGGCATTTAATTTGCTTGGCTGTAAGGGATGGGGAAGAGTTGATTTTATAATAGATAATAAAAATAATTTCTTTATTATTGAGATTAATACGATTCCTGGAATGACAAGTCACAGCCTCGTTCCATTAGCAGCTAAAAATGTAGGAATAAGTTTCGAGCAATTAACTCTTAAAATACTTGAGACAAGTTTTGCTTAGCTTATTAGAAAATCTTAGAAAAATTACTTTAATAGTTTATCTTTTTATCTTTCTATTATCTATTTTTGTTATCTTTCAACTATTAGGAAGAGCAGACCTTCCAATAAAGGAGATATCTATAAAAGGCGAATATCATCATATTGATAAGGAGCAGGTTGATTTAATTGCCAGTGAATATATTGAGGGTAATTTTTTCTCAATTAATTTAGAGCAGACAAGGAAAGCTTTTAAGAAACTTGCATGGGTTAGAGAAATTGCTATAAGGAGAAAGTGGCCAGATACTCTTGAAGTAACAGTTGAGGAGCACAAACCTATTGCTAGATGGGGAAGGATGGGTTTAGTAAATAGTCATGGGGAAATATTTAACGCTGCGACCCAAGAAGATCTGCCAAGATTTATAGGATATGAGAATTTTGTGAAAGATATAACTTTAAAATATATGAAAATGAATGAAATACTTAGTAAAGAATTGATGCAAGTTGGTACAATCTCTTTGTCTGAAAGATTAGCATGGGAAATCACTACTAATAATCAGGTGAGAGTTATTTTAGGTAAAAATAATATCATTAATAAATTAAACTTATTTACAGATAATTATCAAAATATTCTTGCAGAATTAAAAGATAGAATTGAATATGTTGATCTTCGTTATAAAGACGGATTTTCTGTTAAAAAATTAAATGAAAAATCTATTATCAAGATTAAAGAAAAGAATATTTTATGATCAATACTAAAGAAGAGAAAGCCACAATAGTTGCTTTGGATGTTGGAACATCAAAAATCGTTGTTATTGTAGCTGAACTTCAATCTGATGGCGTATTAAAAATAATAGGCTTAGGCCAGCACATCTCAAAAGGTTTAAAAAAGGGTGTTGTTATAAATATAGAAAGTACTATGCAAGCAATTCAGCGCGCTATCGAGGAGGCTGAATTAATGGCAGACTGTAAAATCAAGGATGTATATACTGGCATAGCTGGAAGCCATATTCAAAGTTTAAATTCACATGGCATGGTCACAGTTAAAGATTCTGAGGTATCACAGATGGATGTTGATCGAGTTATTGAAACTGCCCAAGCAATATCACTTCCTCCAGATCAACAAGTACTTCATATATTAACCCAGGAATATATAGTTGATAATCAACATGATATACGTGAACCTCTTGGTATGAGCGGAATGCGCCTAGAAGTTAAGGTACATATTGTATCTGGAGCAATTACAGCCGCACAAAATATTATTAAATGTATTAAAAGATGTGGATTGGAGGTAGTAGAGCTAATTCTTCAGCCATTAGCCTCAAGCGAAGCAGTATTAACCAAGGATGAAAAAGAGTTAGGCGTGTGCCTAGTTGATATCGGAGGTGGAACTACAGATATAGCCATTATAAAAAATGGATCAATACAGCATACTGCAGTTATTCCAATTGCTGGAGATCAAATTACTAATGATATTGCTGTTGCTTTTAGGACTCCAACACAATCAGCAGAGGATATCAAGATTGCACATGGCTCTGCTGTTTCTTATATGGCATCAGCAAATGAAATAATAGCAATTCCACTTGTTGATGGTCGTGAACCAAAAAAAATTACAACTGAAGTATTGTCACAAGTAATTGAGCCTAGAATTACAGAGCTTTATGAGTTGGTTAGAAATGAATTGCATCGAAGTAGAATGGGGAATGCTATCGCATCTGGTATTGTTATAACAGGTGGATCGTCAATGATGAAAGGAATGATTAATTTAGGTGAAACGGTTTTCAATATGCCAGTAAGAATAGGGGTGCCTAGAGATGTTGACGGACTATTACAGGTTGTAGAAAATCCAAGATATGCTACTGGAATTGGCTTACTTAAAATAGGTAGAGATGATCTCGAAAAACAGTTAAATTATAAGTTAAATGGAAATTCAGTAAGTCAGATTTTCAAGAGAATGAAAATGTGGTTTCAGGGGAATTTTTAATGAAACACGGAGTTATATATGTTTGAGGTAGTTGAAAAGAAATCACAGGAAGCTAATATAAAAGTTGTTGGTGTTGGTGGCTGTGGCGGAAACGCTGTAGACCATATGATTGAAAAGAATGTTATGGGCGTCGAATTCATGTGCATAAATACTGATCTCCAAGCACTAAAAAAGAGTCAAGCTAGTTCAATCATACAAATTGGTGAAATTCTTACAAAGGGCTTAGGGGCTGGCTCAAGACCAGATACCGGAAAACAGGCGGCAATAGATGATAGAGAGAAAATCATTGAAGCAATTGATGGTGCGGATATGTTGTTTATTACAGCAGGAATGGGGGGTGGAACCGGAACTGGAGCTACACCAGTTATAGCACAAATAGCAAAAGACCTAGGTATTCTTACAATTGCGGTTGTTACAAAACCGTTTGATTTTGAGGGAAGTAGGAGCCAAATCGCTAAAGATGGTATTGGAGAATTGGTTAATTATGTTGATTCATTGATTGTTATTCCAAATGAAAAGTTAATGGGAGTGTTAGGTGAGGACGTTACATTTATTGATGCATTCGGTGCAGCTAATGATGTTCTTCTTAGTGCGGTTGCAGGAATTGCTGAAATTATAAATAGCCCTGGCCTTATAAATGTTGACTTTGCAGATGTCAAAACAGTGATGAGCGAGATGGGTATGGCAATGATTGGGTCAGGCTATGCAGAGGGCTCAGATCGTGCATTAATTTCAGCTAAAGCTGCCATGGCATGCCCACTTCTGGAAGATGTAAATTTAAATAATGCTAAAGGTATATTGGTAAATATTTCTGCTAGCCAGGACTTCAAAATGAAGGAATATTTTGAAATTATGAATGTAGTAAAGCAATATGCTGCAGAAGACTCAAATATAATAGTGGGAAATGTAATTGACGATTCTATTGCAAGTGGTATTAGAGTAACAATGGTAGCAACTGGTTTATCAGATACTAATAATGAGCCGCAAAATCCGGTTAATTTAACTTCACAATATACTTATGATGAGTCAGAAATATCAAATATAAATGATATTAAAGATGAGGATGAAGAGTTAAATGTATTTAGTAATAACTCAGATGAAGCTATTGATCAACAGAAGAATTTTACTGATGATGAGTATGATATCCCAGCATATCTTAGAAAAATTAAATGATACTTCAGCGCACAATTACAAAATCAGTTAATACAACAGGAGTAGGTCTCCATACAGGTGAAAAAGTAAATCTAACATTACACCCGGCTAATGAAGGCCAAGGAATAGTTTTTATTAGAAGTGATTTAGAAACACCAATAAAAATTCAAGTATCCCCATTCATGGTAACTGAAACTACATTATGCTCCACAATTGGTAACGACCAATTCAAAATTTCAACAGTTGAGCATATTATGTCTGCTCTTTCTGCATCCGGTATTGATAATATTATTATAGAAGTTGATGGTTCAGAGATTCCCATCATGGATGGTAGCTCTATTTCATTTATTCATTTAATAAAATCTGCAATCATTAAAGAACAAAAGGAGCCCAAAAAATTTGTTGTAATTAACGAGTCAATTGAGGTTAAGGATGGAGAAAAATTAGCAAAATTTGAACCCCATAAAGGGTTTATTATTGATTTTATGATTGATTTTCCTCATCCAGCTTTTAATGATGAAGATAGTCATGTAAGTATAGATTTCTTTAAAGATTCCTATATTAAAGACATTAGCAGAGCTCGAACATTCGGATTTATGCAGGAGGTTGAATACTTAAGAACAAATGGATTGGCAAGGGGTGGATCACTTGATAATGCAATAGTGCTTGATGAGTATAAAGTTCTTAATGAAGATGGATTAAGATATTCAGATGAATTTGTAAGGCATAAAATACTTGATGCAGTTGGAGATTTATATATGTTGGGTAGTCCAATTATCGGAAAATTTACTGCATACAAATCGGGACATGAACTTAATAATAAATTACTAAGAGCACTTGTAGAAAATCCACAATCATGGTCATTGGAAAATCTAGATGATAAAGATATTCAGACGGCTGAGTTAGCTAGGGATTATCTATTAATAGCTAATGAATTTAACAATGAAAGGATTAATAAAATACAATGATTTTTATTCGCCTAATACTAATTTTTCTACTCATAACCTTAGTTATTCTAAGCATGTTCTATGTCGTTACTAAAAATAAGAAATATTTATTTATTATTCGGTCAATTATAAATTATTCTATATATTTTAGTGTCTTTTTTGTTGCTATGTATTTACTTATAAGAGTGATTCATTTTTAAAAAAATGAAAACAGTATCGATTTTTGGCGGTACAGGATTTATTGGCACAGAGCTAGTTTATCATCTTGCAAAAAAAAATATTAATATTAATGTCTTCACTCGAAGGCTTAGTAAAGCAAATAAATTTAAAGACTTACCAAGAGTTAAAGTAATCGAGATTAATGAGTCAGCAGACATCTCTAAATTACTAAAAGAATCAGATGTTGTTATTAATTTGGTTGGAATTCTTCATGAAAAAAAATCTCTCTCCTTTTATTATGTGCATAAAGACTGGGTAAGTAAAATTGCTATAGCTGTAAAGAAAAATAATATTAGTCGCTTTATTCATCTAGGAGCAATTCAATCCACTAAGAATGCCCCAAGCAGATACCTTAAATCCAAGTATGAAGGCGAAGAAGAAATTAAAAGCATTCTTAAAAATAAATCCTGGACTATTTTAAGGCCTTCAATTGTATTTGGTAAAGAAGACATATTTATTAATCTTTTTAGAAAAATGGTTACATACTTACCTATCATTTTCCTTGTATCACCAAATGCTAAATTTCAACCTATTTATGTTAAAGATTTAGTCGATATTATTACTCTGAGTATTAATGATAATAAATCATTCGGCAAAACATATAACATTGCTGGCTCCAAAGATTATAAGTTCATTGAAATTATCAAATTAATAGCAAAAGTTGATAAAAGGAAAGTCTTGATAGTCCCCCTTAATAGATTACTTTCCAACATAATGGTGACCCTAATACAGCTATTGCCATATAAAATTATTACCAAGGATAATTTAAAATCAATGGAGCTTGATAATGTTGTTGATATCAATGACGCATATCACTTTAAACCAAAACTATTATCACTTTCAAGTTACCTTAAAAAATAGATAGGTAGATACAACATAATGAAAATATATTTAGTCGGCGGGGCAGTAAGAGACAAATTAATGGGTATCTTGAGTAAAGATAGGGATTATTTAGTGGTGGGAAGTACTCCGGAAGAAATGGTTCGATTAGGTTATAAGCCTATTGGCAAAGATTTCCCTGTATTCATACACCCAATATCTAAAGAAGAGTACGCCCTTGCAAGAACAGAAAAAAAAGTGGGTAAGGGCTATCATGGCTTCGAATTTTATACATCTGCTGATGTAAGTCTTGAGGAGGATCTTTCAAGAAGAGACATTACGATAAATGCAATAGCCGAAGATGAAGATGGAAATATCTACGACCCATTTAATGGAGTGGATGACATAAAAAATAAAGTAATACGTCATGTAAGCGATGCTTTTAGCGAAGATCCATTAAGGGTTTTAAGGGTAGCTAGATTTGCATCATTAGATTTTGAATTTAAGGTTCAAAAAGAAACATTAGCGTTAATGAAAAAAATGGTCGAAAGTGGAGAGCTAAAGACATTATCAGTCGAGCGTGTAGTAGCTGAAGTAACAAAAGGATTAGAAGGTGAGAACCCAGATATTATGATTCATTACCTTTGTGAATCAGGCGCTTTGAATGAAATTTTCCCAGGACTTAATTCACCTTCAGATTCTCCATCTTTAATTGAACAAAAAGCAAAAAACTTTGTTAGCTTAGGTCTAGCAATTAAAAATAATTCCAAATCATTGGCAACTGAATCAAAAATTATTATGTTGTTAATAGCCCCATATTTTTTCAAAGACTTAAGAAATATAAAAACTATAGAGGAACAGAGCCATTTATTAAAGCACTTAAAATTGTCTAATACAAACCATAAAATATTGAAAAGTTTGGTAGATGAAGAACAAAATCTTGGAGGCTTTTTATTACTTAGTGCAGAAGAAAAATTAGATTGTTTATATCGATTTGATTTTTATAGGCGCCCAAATATAATCATTGAAGTTTTGAATATGCTTTCAGTATTTAGGACAACATTTCATCATGTAGATTTAAAGCATTTTAAGGATATTAAGATCTTCCTAGATCTATTTTCCGAGGAGATAAGGCAATTAAAAAGTGAAGTAGATCTTTCAAACTCTGGAGAGGATATCAAAAAGTTGATATATCAAGAGAGGCTTTCTATCCTTAAAAATATTACTAACTAAACAAATAAATCTCTTAGTTCGGGAATTTTCTTATCAATATATGTAGGGTTATCATCATTGCTTGTTAGCCATATTGTAGATAATCCAAATTGTTTGGCAGTTTTAAGATTTTCTTTTACGTCATCTACAAAATAAGCCTCCTTAATATTGTATTTTTTTATGAATAATTTCATAGAGTCTTTGTTTGGTTTTGGTCTAAAATCAGAATCCTCGATAGTAAAAACTTCATCAAAATATTCTTCAATCTCACATATCTTCAGAACTTGGTCGGTATAATTTTTCGGAGCATTTGTATAAATAATCCTCTTACCATCAGCGAGCGTTAATGTCTCCTTTAAGCTAGGCATAGGAATAACAAGATCTGTAAAATTACTTATGGTGTGAGTCTTATCTAGAAAATCAATCGGGTCTATATTGTAATTTTTTATTAAGCCTTGGAGGGTAGCTCCATATTCATCCCAATACTGTGCTCTTAATTTACTTGCTTCTTCAATACTAATTTTTAGTGTTGAGCTAATATATTGATTCATTTTATTGTTTACAATTGGAAAAATTTTTGCCTGTGCATCATGCAGTGTATTATCTAGGTCAAAAATCCACACAGGCTTCAATTTAATTTGCTTTTATTAGCGTACCTACGCCTTGATCGGTTAAAATTTCAAGTAGCAATGCGTGCTCAACTCTACCATCTATTATATGAACACTATTAACCTTATTTTCTGCAGCTATGAGGGCAGCTTGAATTTTAGGTAACATTCCGCCTGATAATACTTTTGTTTTTACTAGACTTTCGATTTCTTTTGGAATTAATCCGGTTATAAGATTATTATCTTTATCTAATACGCCTTTAGTATTTGTCATCAGCACTAATTTTTCAGCATTAATTACTTCTGCAATCTTCCCAGCAACTAAATCTGCGTTAATATTATACATTTTATTATCTTCTCCAAAGCCAATTGGTGCTATTACAGGGATAATGCCATGATTAATTAGATTTTTCATGAACAATGGCTCAATACCTTCTATCTCACCAACGTGGCCAAGGTCTATTTGTTCCTCGTGTTTATTTTTGTTACCTACTATTAATTTTTTTGCCCTTATGAATCGTAATGCTTCTTCTTGAGAAGGACTATTTGCCTTACCACCAATAGATTTTATTAAATTAACAATTTCTTTACTTATTGATCCTAAAACATCATGGACTACAGACATTGTTTCTTCATCCGTTATTCTCATCCCATTATAAAACTCTCCTTTTTTACCTATCTTATCCAGGTTTTCATTTATTTGGGGGCCTCCGCCGTGAACAATTACTGGGTTCATACCAACTAGCTTAAGTAATACAACGTCCTTAGCAAATGAGTGTTTTAGTTTCTCATCTATCATCGCATTCCCACCATATTTGATGACAATAGTTTTGCCGGAAAATTTTTTTATATAAGGCAATGCTTCGCTTAAAATTTTTGCTTTTTCATTTGGTGTCATTTTTTAGACCACATCATAATTATTTCCAATATTTTATAGCTTTTTTGTAAAAAATTTGGAGTTTCGTTCAATCTGGTAAATTTTTCTTCTTTTAGAAGGCATTGAATCTGTATGAGCCTCTGAAAAACCTTTTTCAATAAACCAATGCTCGGATTGTGTTGTAAGAATAAAAGCATATTCTGATTGTATTTTTTTCTCACAATAATTTAATAATTTCATTCCAAATCCTTGTTTTTGATAATTAGAGTGAATTACAAAGCAAGCAATTTCTGTCATATTTTTATATGGGTAGAGAGCGACGCAACCAATTAAATTATGATTATGTTCAATAACAATGAAATTATCTAAATCTTGCTCAATCTTTTCATTTGCTCTTGTTATTAACGCCCCATTCTTACCTAGTGGCTCAATAAGTTGATGTATCGCTTTTATATCTCTGATGGATGCTGACCTTATTTTCTCTAATGCATATTCGGTTAAAATCGTACCAGATCCCTTATCAGTATAAAGTTCTTCAATTAATGAGCCATTAGTATTTCTATTGATCAGATGTACTTTTTCAACATTCTGTTTGATAGCCGATAAGCTACTTTTAAGAATGTTTAAATCTTTATAAGAGATGTGTGCTGCATTCTCTGGTGAGGATTTTGTTTCAATATTTCTTATTAGATTTTCTGCCTTTTGAGTTGTCATTTCAGGAATTAACTCTCCTCGTTTATTGAGCACTCCATCCGAGTCAACGTAGTAGATTAGCTTATCTGCTTTAATTGCCCCGGCAATATAAGCTGCGGTTTGTTCATAGGATAGATTGAATATTTCTCCAACTGGTGAGAAACCTAGTGGAGAAATAAGGACTATTTCGTTATGCGAAAGTTTATCTAAAATTGCACTGCTATCGACCTTCCTGATTTGCCCAGTAAATTGCATATCAACACCATCAATAACTCCAATAGGCCTAGCAGTTATAAAATTACCACTTGATACCTTTATGTCACTGCCAGCCATTGGGGAGTCTGCCATACTTGATGACAGGTTGGCTTCAATTTCGGTATGAATTCGACCATTAACTTCGATAATATGCTCTAGCGCTTTTTTATCAGTAACACGTTGATTTCTAACTAGTTGGGTCGAATTTTTGGCGGAAATTAATTTGTTATCTATATGAGGCCTAATGCCATGAATCAATACAAGCTTAATATTAAGCGAATGTAATAAATTAATGTCGTGACTGATTTGTTTTAATTGCTCGTCTTTAAGAACTTCTCCACCAAACGCAATTACAAATATTTTTTTATTAAATTGATAAATAAATTTTGCAGATAACCTGAAGTGCTCAACAAATGAATTTTTTGAACCACTTAGACTCTGTTGAAAGGGAGTGGCATCAAAAAATATATGTGGAGATACATTAAGTATTTTAGCTATTTTTTCAAGGAGGTGGACGGATAGATTGATTTCACCTCGTTCAATGCGAGATAGGCTGCTAGTATTTATCCCCGCTTTTTTTGCTAACTTAACTAGAGTCAATTTTTGTTCTTTACGCAAAAATTTAAGAGTTTTTGTTATTTTATTTTGCATATTTAGCAATTATTATTAAATAATTACTATATTTTATACTAAATTTGTCGATTTATGATAAATCTCCATATTTAAATTGTATTATTGAAAGAATGCTTAAGGGAGCTGTTTCAGTCCTTAGTGTTCGAGGTCCGAGCTTTAAAGAGGTAAATTTATAATCATTAGCTAGCTTGAGCTCCTCCTCTGAGAAACCACCTTCTGGCCCAATGAGTAAGATAATATCTTTATTATTTAAGGGGTCTAGATTCTCTAAAGAGGTTTGACCATCTGGGGTGAGAATTAATTTAAGAGCCTTCTCTTTAAATTCAGGTTTTTCTAAAGCTTGAATAAAGCTGATAGGTTTGTTGATTTGAGGAATTCTCGATCTTCCAGATTGTTCACAGGCTGAAATTAAAACTTGTTGCCAATGCATCAGTTTTTTATCAGCTCTTGTTGAATCTAATTTAATAATACTTCGTGTGCTGTAGATTGGAGCAATTTGATTGACTCCGAGTTCCGTTGCTTTTTGGATAATCCAGTCCATTTTTTCATTTGTTGAAAGAGATTGAATTAAAATTATTTTCGTTTGGGATTCAGAATGATTTTCATCCTTCGAAATAATATTGATTTTTAATTTTTTCTTTTCAACGCTTATTACTTCAACCTTGTAATTATAGCCATCACCATTAAATACAATAAATCGGTCCTTTACCTTAACTCGAATTACTTGCAGGGCATGATGTGCTGCTAAATTATCTAAATAGATATTTTGATTTATTTCTAGTGTGCCTGGATGGTAAAATCGTTTCATAGTTTAATCATGATACAGAATGGAGAAAAATTTTGGCAAGCTTAACAACACCAGTGTGTGAATTTGGCTGGAAGGCGAGAGATTTTAACTTACTTAGTGCTGATGGGAGCTATTGGTCACCTTCTAAAGCTCTTGGTGAAAAAGGGCTCGTGATAATGTTTATTTGTAATCATTGCCCTTATGTTAAAGCTATATTAGGCCGATTAATAAGTGACATAGATGAATTAAAAGGGATTGGAGTTAATGCGGTGGCTATCTCAAGTAATGATGTAGAAAACTACCCAGATGACTCTTATGAGAATATGCAAAAAATATCATCATTAAATAATTTTAATTTCCCATATTTATTTGATGAAACTCAGGAGGTTGCAAAACAATATAGCGCTATATGCACCCCTGATTTTTTTGGGTTTAATGAAAATTTAGAGCTTCAGTATCGAGGGCGTTTTGATTCAACAGGTAGAGGCGAGCCATCAGAAAATCATGAGCGTGATTTATTTAATGCGATGAGAGTTGTAGCAAAGACAAAATTAGGTCCTGCTCAGCAATTACAAAGCATAGGTTGTTCAATAAAATGGAAGGAAATAAATCAGAATTAACCTTTAGATACCTTGATTGAAGCCCCACTTTAGGGAATAATTTACTTTTTAGTTTTAGTACAACACATAATAACTATTTCGTCCTTTTTTTAATAGGATATAAGTCAATTTTGGGAGGCAACATGGCAACAAGACAAGATCTAGCAAATGCAATTCGGGCTCTATCAATGGATGCAGTGCAAGCAGCAAGTTCGGGACATCCAGGCGCACCCATGGGGATGGCCGAAATTGGTGAGGTTTTATGGAATCATCATTTAAGTCATAATCCAAACAATCCAGATTGGGCCAATCGTGATCGCTTTGTTTTGTCAAATGGTCATGGGTCGATGTTAATTTATTCTTTACTACATTTGACAGGCTATGATCTGCCGATGAAGGAAATAGCAAGCTTTAGACAGCTCCATTCAAAATGTGCAGGACATCCAGAATATGGCTATGCACCAGGTATTGAGACAACAACTGGCCCATTAGGTCAAGGTATTAGTAATGGGGTGGGCTTTGCCATGGCTGAGAAACTTATGGCAGATCAATTTAATAAGCCAGGACACGATATCGTAGATCACCATACATATGTATTTTTAGGTGATGGCTGTTTAATGGAGGGTGTTTCTCATGAAAGTTGTGCACTTGCTGGAACCTGGGGTCTAGGTAAGCTAATAGCCCTCTGGGATGACAATGGTATTTCTATAGACGGCCATATCGAGGGATGGTATACAGATGACACTGCTGGACGTTTTGAGTCATATGGATGGCATGCAATTCGTGATGTAGATGGGCATGATCCTGAAGCAATTGATAAAGCCATTCAAGAAGCTAAAAAAATAACAGATAAACCTACATTAATTTGCTGTAAGACAATTATTGGTAAGGGATCTCCTAATAAATCTGGCTCTCATGATTGTCATGGTGCAGCATTGGGTGATGAAGAAGTTGCATTGGTTAGAAAGGAATTGGGCTGGGATCATGCCCCATTCGTTATTCCTCAAGATGTCTATGATGGTTGGAATCAAAAAGATAAAGGAGATGCAAGAGAGGTAGAATGGAATAAGAAATTTGATGCATATGCCCAAGAATTTCCTGAGCTAGCTTCGGAATTTAAGAGAAGAATGGTTGGAGAATTACCTGCTGATTGGAAAAAAATATCTGCTGGAATTATTCAAGATGCTAACGAAAAAGCTGAAAAAGTGGCCACTCGAAAAGCATCTCAAAATGTTATCACAGCGCTTGCTCCTGTTTTACCAGAATTTGTTGGTGGTTCAGCTGACTTAACTGGATCAAATTTAACTAGTTGTCCAAGTTTTGAGCATGTGAGTGGGACTAAGGCGGGTAATTATATTTCATACGGTGTAAGAGAGTTTGGTATGGCTTCTATTATGAATGGTATTGCACTTCATGGAGGTTTAATGCCGTTTGGAGGAACCTTCCATATGTTTACTGACTATATGAGGAATGGTATGAGAATGGCTGCATTAATGAAGCAGCGTGTTATTTATGTTTTAACTCATGATTCAATTGGTCAGGGTGAAGATGGACCAACTCATCAACCTATCGAGACAACTTCAGGATTAAGATTTATCCCTAATATGGAAGTTTGGAGACCATGTGATGCCACAGAAACTGCAACAGCATGGGTTGCCGGTATTGAAAATTCAGAAAATCCAACTAGCCTTGTATTGAGTCGTCAAGGCCTAGGATTTCATTCTAGAAATGAAAGTCAAATCGCTGATATTAAAAAAGGTGGTTATATTCTCTCTGATTGCGATGGAGTTGCCCAGGTAATTTTGATTGCAACAGGTTCCGAGGTAGATCTTGCTGTTGGCGCTCAAGGAGTATTAAAAGAAGAAGGTATTAATGCTCGTGTCGTTTCTATGCCTTGTACGCAAGCCTATGATCGTCAGGATAATAATTATAAAGATAGTGTTCTTACTCCTGGTACTAAGAGAGTATCTGTAGAAGCAGGCGTAACAGACTATTGGAGAAAATATATTGGTCTAGATGGAGCTTGTGTTGGCATAGATACCTATGGTGAATCTGCTCCAGGGAAAGCTGTTTTTGAACATTTTGGCTTTACTGTTGATAATGTAGTTGCAACAGCTAAATCGATTGTATAGCTTAGAAGTCATATAAATTAATTATTAACAGGACCAAAAATAAGTTAACTTTAGTATTAGGGTAATTATTTATTAGTTTACCTTACTATAAAAACTATCTAGAGTAGCTTAATAGGGTCCTGTAAATTTATTGAAGGAACACAATGTCGATTAATATAGCTATTTCCGGTTTTGGAAGAATAGGTCGCTTAGTTCTAAGAGCGGTTTATGAAACAAATCGACAAGATATTAAGATTGTTGCTGTTAATTGTAGCCGTGGTGATGTTAAAAGTAATGCACATTTATTAAAATATGACACTGCTCATGGAAGATTTAACGGAAAAGTTGAAGTTAATGGAGAGGCATTTATTGTTAATGGCGATCGTATCCAATATTTAAATACAAGAAATCCAGAGGAATTAGACTGGAAAAAATATAATGTTGACGTTGTTCTGGAATGCACAGGCGCCTTTAGAAGTAAAAAAACATGTCAGATACATCTAGATAATGGGGCTAAAAAAGTATTAATTTCTGCTCCTGGTGAAGAAGATGTAGATGCAACAATCGTCTATGGCGTTAATCATCTGGAATTAAAATCATCTCATAACGTTGTTTCCAATGCCTCATGCACTACAAATGGATTAGCTCCAATTTTAAAAGTTATTCAGGATAAACTAGGAATTGAAGCTGGAATGATGACGACTATTCATTCCTATACCAACGATCAGGCATTACTAGATAATATGCATTCTGACATTCGTCGTGCTAGATCAGCAGCAGCATCTATGATTCCTACAAAAACTGGTGCAGCCTCTGCCATAGGGCTGGTAATTCCTGAATTAAAAGGAAAGTTAGATGGTATCGCGATTAGAGTTCCTACCACTAATGTATCAATCGTTGATTTATCTCTCAACCTTGAAAATAAAATAACTAGAGATGATTTAAATAAATTAATGAAAAATGCTTCAGATAACGAATTAAGAGATATTTTAGTTTATAACGACGAGCCTTTAGTGTCGGTAGACTTTAATCATACCTCTGCTTCTTGTTTTTTTGATTCTACCCTAACTAAAGTCTCTGCAGATGGTAAGTTTATAAAGATTTTTGGTTGGTATGATAATGAGTGGGGTTTTAGTTGCCGCATGCTCGATACTGCTTTCGCAATGATGAGTGCGAAGTAACATAACTTTCTATGAATCAAATTACTGATTTTAATGTTAAAGACAAGCGGGTCTTTATAAGAGCTGATTTAAATGTTCCAATGCATTCTGGGAACATCTCCTCAAAAAATAGAATTCAAGCATCCCTCCCAACTATTAAATATGCTCTTGAATCTGGAGCAAAAGTGATGATTACCTCACATTTAGGTCGTCCGCAAGAAGGACATTTTAACCAAGAAGATTCTCTCGCTCCTATCGCAGATTATTTAAGTCAAATTTTGAATAAGGCGATTCCGCTGATTAAAGATTGGACAATTAAAGATTTTATAGTTAAATCAGGTGAAATGGTGGTACTTGAAAATTGTAGATTTAATGTTGGAGAGAATAATAATGATATTGAGCTTTCAAAATTATACGCAAATCTAGCAGATATTTTTGTTATGGATGCTTTTGGAACCGCCCATAGAAAGCAAGCTTCAACCTATGGTATCGCTGAATTTTGCCCTCAGGTCTGTGCTGGAAAACTATTTGCAAGTGAACTTCAAGCCCTAGATAAGGTTATGTCATCTCCAAAATTCCCTATGGTTGCTATTGTGGGTGGCAGCAAGGTGTCTACCAAACTTACAATTCTGGATAGCCTTTCTGACAAGGTAGACCAGTTGATTTTAGGTGGGGGTATAGCTAACACTTTCTTAAAGGCCCAAGGATATAATATTGGTATGTCGCTTTGTGAGGATGACTTTATTCCTTCAGCGAAAAATATTATTGAAAAACTTGAATCTCGAGGAGCGTCACTACCAGTAGTGACTGATGTAGTATGTGGCAAAAAATTTGATGAGCATGAGCTGGCTGTAGTTAAGAGTATCAAAGATTTAGACTCAGATGATATGATCTTTG
>Ga0209192_10000485_pt1 | contig 38809 bp, 34 predicted proteins | sample ArcticOcean_MG_C_11_FD_187433 | JGI IMG/M metagenome (GOLD analysis project Ga0209192, IMG submission 187433) | Marine microbial communities from western Arctic Ocean - ArcticOcean_MG_CB2_154 (SPAdes) (version 2) | ecosystem: Environmental > Aquatic > Marine > Oceanic | place: Arctic Ocean... | reverse complement strand
ATAACTTCAATAGGCAAGGCGGCATTCATGGTGTGATGTCCTGTTTGTGCATCGTCCATTTTAATTCCGTCAATTAGCAATAAAGTTTGATCAAAACCACCACCTCTAATATATAAATCTGCCTGACTTCCTGCAGTACCTCTTCTCCTGATGTCTACGCCTGCCACTTGTTGCAATAGGTCTGCTACGTTTGTTGCTGCGCTATTTTTTATATCTTCAGAAGTAATCACCCTGATGGTTCTCGAGTTTTCTTTGAATGGCAAATCAATCCGTGTAGATTTTATTACAATGGTATCCAGTTCTTGAACTGACTTCGTTTCTTGTGAAAATAGATTCAAATGCAAGACTAAAACTGCACTCATTAATACTTTACTTTGGTTCATTTTAATGTTTTTTTTTGTTTTTAAAGCAGAACAAAAATCGTAACTTTCCGGACGACTAAACTAGTCCAGTTTTAAAATGATAGATAGTCCGGTTATTACGCTTTTTAAACAATTAATTGATTTTGACAAATCAATATCGCAGCCTGTGTACATCCAAGTTTCACAGCAGATTGTAAATACCATTCAGCGAAAATATCTGTCTAAAGGAACAAAGTTGCCGGGAACTCGGGTATTGGGCCTTTTATTGAAGGTACACAGAAATACTGCCGTAGCAATCTATGAAGAGTTGGCTGCTCAAGGTTGGGTAGAAATACTCCCCAATAAAGGCACATTTGTTTTAGAACCAACCTTAAATACCACAAAAATAAAAGCCCCTTCTCAAAAAATAGCAGCTGCATATCACTACGCAAAAACTACTGGATTTCCTTTTCAAAAGTCATTTCATCTAGCATCCACGGTTCCAATAACCAATGCGAAATACAGTATTAATGATGGGAAACCGGATGTACGCTTGCACCCGGTACATCAGTTTACAAGGTGGTACAGTGCCGCAATGAAAAGAAAAACATTGATAAAAAAATGGAACAGACCTAGCGAACTTTCCCATTCTGTATTTCAAACACAACTGTGCAACTATTTAAATGCAACAAGAGGTTTTCATATACAACCTAAAAACCTCATCAGTACGCGTAGTACAGAAATGAGTTTATACATCGTCTCACAGCTATTGATAAAACAAGACGATGTTGTATTGGTAGGTAATTTAAGTAATTATGCCGCGAATATGATTTTTCAACAGGCAGGAGCTAGCATCAAAACCATTCCTGTAGATGCCGATGGTTTGGATATTGAATACATTAAAAAACATTTTATAAAAAACAGCATACGGTGTGTCTATATCTGTGCACATCGCGATTACCCAACAACCGTAAAATTAAGCACAGCGAAACGCTTAGCGTTGTTACAACTTGCCAAGGAGTTCGGGTTTGCTATTATTGAAGATGATTACGATTACGACTTTCAGTTTGAAGGTTCTCCAATGCTACCAATGGCGAGTGCAGATGGAAACGGAATGGTTATTTATTTAGGAAAGCTTGGGCAATCACTATTTCCAAGTTTTCAAACAGGTTTTGTAGTTGCTCCAGAAAACCTAATATCTGAAGCGAAAAACTATTTGCAGTTGCTCGATAAACAAGGTGACTTTATACAGGAACAAATGCTTTCCGAACTGATTAATGAAGGAGAAATTTCTCGCCTTATGAAAAAAAATGTAGTGCGGTATAAAGAAAGGCGTGATTCTTTGTGTGCCCTTCTGAAAGAGCACTTTTCGACTATCGCACATTGGGAAATTCCCTCCGGAGGATTGGCTATTTGGTTGCAATTTAACCCTAAAATATCCTTAGTAAAATTAGCGGAAGAAGCCGAAAAAAATGATTTATTTTTACCCAAAACCCTTCTATATCAAGATAAAAACACCTGTGCAATTCACTTTGGATTTGGCCATTTAGATACGGAAGAAATACTCCATGTTGTTGAAAAATTAAAAAGAGCCTATACGAAACTACCCAAAGAGCTCCATAAAGATTGACCTTACTCGTTGCAAAAAAACACGCCGCACACCAGTAATATAAATTATCATTTTAATATTTCTACTCTAAATTATTTATTAATCGTTGCAGCACTGTATTACACTAGAAATATCCTAGGTTCCTTTTTAAGAACAAAAATATATGAACAAAAAGTACTTGTATCCTTGCAAAGGTCAGGGAACCTACTTTGTCTTTCTGGATTCATTTCGCTCACAGTTTGAGTAATTACGGGATTTTATGTTGAAAAAAAAGTCATACTAGAGATTGGGTTAAACGAACACTTAGCAACTATTTGCTTAAGGCTGTTCTTTTTGATTCTAAGTGAAGTATTTAAAATTGCGGAAAATGCAAAAACAGAAAACGATTTAACCATATAATATGGCGATCATTGTATACTTAGATGTAATGCTTGCCAAACGCAAAGTGCAAAGCAAAGAACTGGCAGAAATCATTGACATTACTGCAGCAAACTTATCCATCCTAAAATCTGGAAAAGCGAAAGCAATTCGCTTTTCTAATTTTAAAGCCATTTGTAAGGCATTGCACTGTCAGCCTGCAGATATTTTAGAATTTATAGCCGAGCCCGTTAGTTCAAGTTCCGTTTCTCAATAAAAAATCGCTTCAAAATTTGCGAACATTCATTTTCTAAAATACCCCCTACGACTGCCGTCTTTGGGTGTAAAGTAGTCTTCAGATTTTTAAACCCCCTTTTTGGTTCCGAGGCACCGTATACAATCTTACCAATTTGAGCCCAATAGCTTGCACCTGCACACATTTGACAAGGTTCTAGCGTAACATACAAAACACATTCTTTTAAGTACTTTCCTCCCAAAAAATCTGCTGCCGAAGTAAACGCCTGCATTTCTGCATGCGCCGTAACGTCATTTAAGGTCTCTGTTAAGTTGTGTGCTCTTGCTATTATTTGATCTTTTAAAACAATCACAGCTCCTACCGGAATTTCGCCCTTATCAAAAGCATTTTCAGCTTCTTGAAAAGCTTTTTTCATAAAATAAATATCGTCGAAAGGCTGGATCATATATAATTAATTCTGAATGGTAAAATTAAGTAAAATATTTGCGATAGATTTGTATTTATTCGTTCCTCATTTTGCAAACCTAAAATTGGAAGTTGTATTTTTGTACACAGATGTACACCTTGTTAGATCACATATCGAATCCAAAAGATTTAAGAAAGTTAAATCCTACCCAGTTGCCAATATTGGCAAAAGAACTGCGGGAATTTATAATTGACGTTGTCGCAACGAAAGAAGGCCACTTAGGGGCAAGCCTAGGAGTTGTGGAGCTGACTATTGCCCTGCATTATTTATTTGACACTCCAAATGATGTACTCGTTTGGGATGTTGGACACCAAGCATACGGGCATAAAATTTTAACGGGAAGAAAAGATGTTTTTCACACCAACAGACAATTTGGTGGCATTGCAGGATTCCCATCAAGAAAAGAAAGTATATTTGATGCTTTTGGCGTGGGGCATTCTTCCACTTCTATTTCTGCAACCTTAGGAATGGCAATTGCCTCTAATTTAAAAAGGGAAACAGAAAAACAACACATTGCGGTTATTGGCGATGCTTCTCTTGCAAGCGGAATGGCTTTTGAAGCATTGAACCACGCAGGAGTTTCTGAAGCGAATTTATTGATTATTTTAAATGATAATGCTATTGGAATTGATCCTTCGGTTGGCGCTCTAAAAGAATATTTAACTAAGATAAAAACAGATAGAAAGCTAGCCGCTCAAAACAATATTATAAAAGCTTTAAATTTTGATTATTCTGGTCCAATTGACGGCCATAATTTACCCAAATTACTCGCAGAACTAGCACGCTTAAAAGAAGTTAAAGGACCTAAGTTTTTGCACATTATCACTACCAAAGGAAAAGGGTTACAAAGAGCAGAAGAAGACCAAGTAACCTATCATGCTCCGGGAAAGTTTGATAAAATTTCTGGTGTACGTATCAAAAAAGCAGCAAGTCCATATACCAAATATCAAGATGTTTTTGGAAAAACTATTGTAGAATTAGCAAAAGAAAATGATAGAATTGTTGGAATTACACCCGCAATGCTAACAGGTAGCTCTTTAAAATTTATGTTCAAAGAATTACCAAAAAGAACTTTTGATGTGGGTATTGCGGAACAACATGCCGTAACACTAGCCGCAGGAATGGCAACACAAGGATTAATTCCATACTGCAATATTTATTCTACTTTTTTACAACGTGCTTACGACCAAGTAATACATGATGTCGCACTTCAAAATTTACCGGTTATTTTTTGTTTAGACAGAGCTGGCCTTGTAGGTGAAGACGGAGCTACACATCATGGTGTTTTTGATTTAGCTTACTTGCGTAGCATTCCTAATTTAATTGTTTTTGCTCCAAGTACTGAAGTTGAGTTGCGTAATATTTTATATACAGCCCAATTAGGATTAAAAAATCCGATTGCAATTAGATACCCAAGAGGAACTGGAAGTATTATTGATTGGCAAAAACCTTTTGAAAAAATTAAAATTGGAAAGGGACTGCAGTTAAAAACAGGAACTAAAATAGCTATTTTATCTATTGGTACAATCGCTAAAAATGTTACTGATGCCATTGAATTAACAGATAATTCTTCAGAAATTGCACACTTTGACATGCGTTTTATAAAACCCTTGGATGAAGTGCTATTACACCACGTTTTTAAAAATCATAAAACCATCTTCACGGTTGAAGACGGCACTATAAAAGGAGGCTTTGGATCTGCTGTCTTAGAATTTTCCTCTGAAAACAACTATCTAAACAGCGTAAAAATTATCGGAATTCCAGATAATTTTGTAGCTCATGGCAGTATTTCTGAACTTCAAAACAAGATCGGCTTAAATCCAAGTAATTTAGCAAGCCTATTTTCGAAAACATAAAAAAGGCGCTAAATTTAGCGTCTTTTTATTACAATATTATATTCCTCAGAATGCTAAAAGTAGTGTTTTATAAAATCTTATTCTCCTAATTAATTTAATGCAGGTATTCTTAGTACCTCCACTATTAACTAATATTTCCTGTTAATTTTTTATGCATTCGTATGGCATAACTATCTGAAATCCCCGAAACATAACTGCACACCTGCATAATTCTATCATACAAATTAGCGTTCTCTATTTTGTATTCTTCTGGTAATAAATTTAAAACCAACTTATCAAAGTTAGACGGATTTCCATCAAAGGTATTATTTAAAGCAGTGACAAATACATCTAATAAATCTGCAATAATTCGATATCCGGCAACTTCTTTTTCTACGACCTCTGTGCTTTGGTAAATTTTGGAAACACTTATTTTAAGAATGTCATTTATTTGTGCCTCGTATTTACATTTTCCCAACAAAGATTTATCGAAAGTTCCGTTCAAAATAGCTTCTTCGTTTGCTAAAAAAATAGCGACTGTCTCATTGATTAAAACTCCTATAGCTAGTGCGCGCAGATAACTTATCCGATCTGTTTTATGCTGAAGTGAATGGTACTTTTTAATATCAATGGTATCTTTCACTAATTTAATCATGTATTCTAAGGCGAACTCCTCCTCTATCAAACCCAAGTTTATACCATCTTCAAAATCGATAATTGTATAACAAATATCATCTGCTGCTTCTACCAAATATGCCAAAGGGTGTCTGTAGTAAGAGACAGCGTCTGTTGACTTTTGCAACATTCCTAAGTCCTGAACAACATCTAAAAACGCTGCTTTCTCTGATTGAAAAAATCCGTATTTTTTATCCACAATGTGCGGCGTTGGTTTTTTTGGAAGACTTTCTTTTGGATATTTTAAAAAGGCTCCTAATGTAGCATAGGAAAGTCTCAATCCTCCGAAAACACCTTCTCTCGATTCTGTTAAAATCTTAAACCCATTTGCATTTCCCTCGAAATCTATTACATCTTGATATTCCTTATTACTGAGTTGTGCTTTATATTTTGCTCCGTTTCCTGTTTTGAAATACTCGCCAATTGCTTTTTCTCCAGAATGCCCAAAGGGCGGATTCCCAATATCGTGTGTTACGGAAGCTGCGGCAACGATGGCCCCAAAATCATTAAAAGTATACCCAAGGGTTGCTAAGTTTGGATGGCGTTCTAACAAGACCTTACCTACTCTTCTCCCTAGCGTTCTACCCACAACAGAAACTTCTAAACTGTGTGTAAGTCTGGTGTGTACAAAATCGGTTTCAGATAACGGAATTACCTGTGTTTTATCTTGTAAACTTCTAAAGGCTGATGAAAAAATAATTCTATCAAAATCTACATCAAAACCCAAACGGGTTTCGTCTTGTGCGATTCTCTCACGTTTTTCCGTATCGCCAAAGCGTTTTAAAGAAAGGAGTTCTTCCCAGTTCATAATTGTGTTTATTTAGTAATGAGGTTTTTTCTTCCTGATTTTCAAGACAAAAAGAAAAGAAAGAACGAAAATACAAAAAAAGAGAAGCCTTTCGACTTCTCTTTTTTATCAACTTTTAATAAAAAATAATCGCAGCGATTACCCTTCGCAATTTAAACAGTCTTTCTTTTGCTTAAATTTTTGTGCTGCATTCATACTGTGTTGGTAATACATAGATTTTACACCTAATTTCCAAGCCGTAATATACACATCATTTACTTCTTTAATTGGCATGTCTGGATGTACCATTATATTTATAGATTGCCCCTGATCTATATGGTTTTGTCTATTTGCCGCCTGATATACAATGACCTTTTGATCTATTTCTGAATAGGTTTTAAATACCTCTTTTTCTGCTTCCGTTAAAATTGCTAAATGCTGCACAGAACCGTCATTGTCTCGAATACTCTTCCAAACATCTGAAGTACTTTGACCTTTATCTTCTAATAATTTTTCTAAAACAGGATTCCGAATCGTTGTTTTTATCTTCGCGATGTCTTTTACATAAATATTAGACCAAATTGGCTCTATACCCTGTGATACTTGTCCTAGAATAAATGCAGACGATGTAGTGGGTGCAATTGCATTTAAAGTGGTGTTACGTCTCCCGTACCCCTTTAAAACAGATGGCTCACCAAACATTTCTGCCATTTCCTCTGACGCCTTATATGATTTTTCTTTAATTAACTTAAAGATTTCAGTATTTAAATCATATGCTTCTTGGCTATCAAATGCCAACATTCTAGACTGTAATAATGAATGCCAACCCAAGGCTCCTAAACCTAATGCTCTGTTGTCTTTTGCAAAATTATATGCTTTTTCCATAAAACGAAACGTAAACTGATCGTCTCTTTTTGGAGAATCTTTATATACTTCTAGCTTTGTAATAAACTCTTGCATTACTGCATCTAAAAAGTAGGCGAGGGTTTCTACAGCATCCGTATCTTTCCACTCTTCATAATGCACCAAGTTGATCGATGACAAACAACAAACAAAAGACCAATCATCATTAGAAGGTAACATTATTTCTGTACACAAGTTACTTGCATAAATTTCGTGGTTTTTGTCTTTATAAACATCTACCGTTCCGTTATTTGCGTTGTCTCTAAAAAGGATATATGGATATCCTATTTCTCCTCTTCGTTGTAATATTTTTGCCCAGATACCTCTTTTTTCTGTGTCACCGGCAATCATTTCTTCCATCCATTGATCACTAACAGTAACACCATGTGTTAATTCTTGGATTGGGTTTCCTTCTGTCCCTATTTCTAAAAACTCTTTAATGTCTTCGTGATCTACCGGTAAATAAGGAGAAAAACGTCCACGTCTTACAGAGCCTTGGCTCACAACATCCACCATTTTCTCAAACAACTGCATGATATGCACTGATCCTGACGAAGAACCGTTATTTTTAACATCGGCCCCTCTATTGCGCAATTTACCAAAGTAACCAGAAGTACCACCCCCTAATTTAGACATCATACCAACTTCTGACTGTGAGTATAAAATATCTCCCATGTCATCTGCCACATGCGAACCAAAACAACTAATAGGCAAACCTCTTTTCTTTCCAAAATTAGACCAAACTGGCGACGATAACGAGTAATAACCCGCTGCCATATACTTGTAAAACTTATCGGAAAAACCCTTGATCTTTAAAATGCCTTCTGCGTTATCGGCTATTTCACGAATCCTTTCTTCTGGAGTTGTTTTTCCTGTTAAATACCCCGATTCTAAAAATTTACGGCTATTTTCTGTCAACCAAGTAATTTCTGGTTCTTTTCTTTTTTCTAGGATTTCTTTTCTAGCGCTATTGTTTGCTTGAATTAATTTTTCGTGTTCAGTAAGATCGGTCGTCTTTAGTTCGTTTAGATTCATAATTTAAAATAGGTCGTCGCTAGTTATACTTTTAGTTCGTTTGCTGTAGTTGATAGATCTTTTCACGAAAAAATCTCCGTGTTTGGTTCCTATAATTTCGTCATCAAACCAATCTGTTTGAGCGAGTAAAGTCTCGTCGATATCAAATATTTTTGCAATACCAATACTTCCTAACGATTTATTAAATCTATTTTTTATAAATTCTTTAATTACATTTTTGGGTAAAAAGTCTAATTCTCCTTTTTCAAAAATCCAATCAATTATTTTACTTTCAGAAATAAATGCCTCTTCACACATTTCTTGCACCATTAAGCTATGGTCTTCATCAAACCAGTCTGGATTTTCTTCTTTGATAATTTTGATAATATCAATACCAAAATCTCCATGTATTTGCTCTTCTTTTGAGGTTGCTTCAACCACGTTAGAGATTCCTTTTAATACATTTTTATGCTTATTAAAAGCCATTATAATCAAGAACTGCGAAAACAAAGACACATGTTCTATAAATAAAGAAAATAAAATTATAGCTTCCGAAAATTCTTTATTGTCTTCACTTTTTACGTTTTTTAAAGCACCTTCTAAGTAGTTCACCCGTCGCATCATTACAGGGTTCTTCTTTAAGTTTTCAAACTCATTATTTAAACCTAAAATTTCTAATAAATGCGAATAAGCGTCATGATGCCGAACTTCACTTTCTGCAAAAGTAGAACCCACTGCTCCAATTTCTGGCTTCGGCATTTTTTTATAAATATCTCCCCAAAAAGTTTTAACAGCCACTTCTATTTGAGAAATTGCGAGCATTGTATTTTTTATGGCACTTTTCTCTGTTTCTGAAAGGTATGCCTTAAAGTCTTGTATATCGCTAGTATAATTAAATTCTGTATGAATCCAATAAGAATGTCTAATAGCATCTACATACTCGGTTAAAGCGGGATAATCGTATGGTTTTAAGTTTAGTCTTTTTTCAAAAACATTTCTTTTTCTAATTCTTGCTTGCTCATTTCTATATAAGATATATGCTTTTGCAACATCTTGAAAAGGGCTATCCATTAATTTATACTCAACAATATCTTGAACTTGCTCTACTGTGGGAATATAATCAGGTTCATTTTGTTTCCTTTCTAATAAGGTTTCATTAACACTATTAGATATTGCTATGGCGTCATTTTTAGTGCCATTCTCTACAGATAGCATGGCTTTTTGAATCGCTTTTGTAATTTTATCTAACTCAAAAAGGTTAGTGATAGCGTCTCTTTTTATGATTTGAGTAATTTTCACAATAATTCGGTATTATTTAATAGTTAATAGATTGTTGGAATCAACCTCTACAAAGATTGCTTTTTTTGTTCCAAAATGAAAGTCATAGTTATTCACAAAATCCGTGAAGTTTTTAACAATTTGGTAAATTTTACAGATATCACAAAAAACAACACTTTTGTAAAATGCTGTATATCAATTTTTTAAAATCATAAAAACACCTAAGTTCCTACTACTGTTGATATTCTCAAAAAAAACTTTTAAAAGTAATTTTCAAGCATAAAGTAAAAAAATTGTTGTTGGCTTAAATTAAATTTTATGCTGATTTATTTTAAACTGCAGAATGCAATTGATTCTTTGGTTAAAAGGTCCGCAAAAGAATACAAGGTTCCAACTACATTATTGAACAATCGTTTAAAAACTATGGAATGAGAAAATGTTACACAATTTCACTGAAAATTAATGTAATTACATGCGTTATTTATTTCCCAACCAAGGACGCAGTTCTATAGTTCTTCGGAATACTCCTGCGAACAACACTATAAAGAGGAGGACATAAAAAAACATGCTTTATTTAGAATTTTTACACATAAGGGCAGTTTGCATATATTGTATTCACAACACTATTTTTAAAGTATCTTTGTAAAAAGTTTTTTTGATGAAAAATAGGTTTCCAAAAATAGTAAAAATTGCTATTATTTCTGTTTATTTAATCTTTTTAGCAGGTGCTATTGTTAGGATGACAGGTTCTGGGATGGGATGTCCAGATTGGCCAAAATGTTTTGGGTATTACATTCCACCTACTTCTGAAGAAGAGATAACCTGGAAGCCAAATACTTTTTATGAAGAAGGATTAATTATTATAAAAGACGAAGTTTTATTTGTTGCAGAGCACGATTTAAAAACGGAAGAAAACTTCAATACAAAAAATTGGGCCGCATACACAAAACACGATTATAACACCTTTAATACATTTCATACTTGGACAGAATATATAAACAGGTTGGTTTCTGTTTTAGCTGGCTTTGTGTTTCTCTTTTTGATTTATGGCGCATTTAAACTCAGAAAAACAGATAATAGAATTCCATTATTAGCATTTGGTGCATTCTTTCTAATGTTGTTTGAAGCTTGGTTAGGGAAAACAGTAGTAGATAACAATTTAACGCCTGCAATTATTACCATTCACATGATTGTTGGTTTGCTTATTATTGGACTGTTATTATGGCTAAGGTTTATAGTTTCTGATAAAAAAACGTTTGTCTACAATTCGTTGTTTAATAAATTATTAATTATTTCTGTAATTTTTTCGTTAATACAAATTGCGATGGGAACACAGGTAAGACAATTTATAGACGAACAAGTGAAATTGTATGGTTTCGAAAACAAGAATCATAGTTTAATGAATGCCAATTATAAATTCTATTTTCATAGATCTTTTACCATTGCAATTGTTCTGGTAAACCTAGGAATGCTTTATTTAAATGAAATAAAAAAATTAGGTTATAAGCTAGTGAACTGGGTTATCTTCTTAATTTTCCTAGAGGCTATTACTGGTATTTTAATGTATTACGCAGAAATTCCTATTGGTACACAGGCAATTCATTTGTTATCTGGGGCGCTTTTATTCGGATTGCAGTTTTACTTGTGGTTGCAAAACAGGTATGCGAAATAGAATAGTATTTAGTAGTAGTTGGCAATAGCAGCTTCTTACTGTAATGCAAACGAGTACTTAACGTAAGACCACTAACAGCAACGAAGTAAGAAACGGTAAGCTAATAAAAGGCTACCAACCAAATACCACAGCAGTAAAAAACGGATTACTGTAGACTGACACTGAAAATTGTTACTAAAACCTACGGATGTGCATTCAACCAAACTTCACCATCAGAGAAGTACTCTTTTTTCCAAATTGGTACCGTTTTTTTTAGGGTATCAATTGCAAATTCACAGGCTTCAAAAGCAGCTTTTCTGTGTTTGGAAGAAGCGGTAATGATTACCGGTATGTCGCCAATTTGTAACATTCCCTCTGCATGATGAATGGCTATTTTTTTAATATCAAATTTTTCTAAAGCCAATGCTGCAATTTTTTGCATTTCTTTAATTGCCATCGGTTTATAGCTAGAAAAATCTAACTGTCTTACTTCTTTTCCTTGTGTATTATTTCTAACCGTTCCTATAAATGCAGAAATCCCCCCACATGAAGCGTCTTCTACAAAACCGTAGCATTCTTGTAAATCTAATTTTTCTGATGTTATTTTTATGGAAGTTCTCTGCATTGTACAACAAAAATAGGGAAACAAATTTGTATTTTTGTGCTGTAATACCAAATCAAGAGTATCCCGATACAATTTCAAAAAAAAATCGAAATTAACTAGACGAACATCACTTAGATAGACATGAAAAATATATTCAGAATTGTTAGCTTTTTAGAAGGAGTTTCTTACTTATTATTACTTTTTGTTGCGGTACCAATTAAATATTTTCAAGGGGATGTTTCGTACGTAAAAATGCTAGGAATGCCGCATGGAATTTTATTTATGAGCTATATTGTGTTGGCAGTTATGCTCCAAAAAACAATGAAATGGAGCTTAAAAAGCTTAGGAATTGTTGTGCTTGCTTCTGTAATTCCTTTTGGAACTTTTTATGTAGATAAGAAGTATTTGCAAAAATAAACAAGTACTGTTGTATCCAGAAAAACAAGAGGGTTCCTAAAGAGGATAAAGACCTAAGATTGTATAAAAAAAATTACTTTCTAAAGATTAAGAAAGTTTTTAACCTCCACTAACTGGCGGAATAATAGCGACAACATCACCTTCCTTTATGGTAAAATTATCTTCTGCATATACTTCGTTTACAGCAATTGCATAGGATTCAATGTTTTTTAACTGTGGGTGTTTCTCTTTTAAAACAGCTTTAAATGCACCAATAGAAATGGAACTTGATACTACTAGATCAAGTTCACTTTCGCCAATTAAATCAGCAGTAATACCAAAAAAGAGAATTTTAATATTCATACTTCAAAAATAATTAAAACAAACTTAATCTAAACAAGAAACCATTGTTTTTAATTCCTGCATGATTGGATTTCACATAGTCTATTCGTAAAAAACGCCATTTACCAAAACCTATATTACCTAAACCAACGGAATACTCTGTATATGGATTTTTATCTGTCATAAATAAAGCCTTTACTCCTCCAACCAAATGAAAATTCAATTTATTAAGCAATGGAATTTTACTTAAAACAGCTCCTTTGAAATTATGCTCAACATGTGCTTCTGCATATTTATCATTCGTGTAAAACTTGTAATAATCTAGAAGTCCAAAACTATTTAATTGGTTAACAGTAACAAAGGTTAGCTGATTACCATTGGCTTGTAAATTATCCATAAAAGCAATGTCTTTCTTTTTTAGAAATAATCCTCCTCTAACATTATAAGTTAAATCTCCATTATTACCTGCACTAATATCTTGTTTTAAATTAGCTGTAAATAAATCTGAATTTAAATTAGCATTTGACGCTGCAAAATTCTTCCTATAATTTACAGTTAAAGAAGGGTACTTCTCATTGCCCATATTAAACTTTCTATCTGGGTATGATAAATACTTCTGATTAAAAATAAATGTTGCGCCAATATTTAAAGTTGCTATTTTGTGAGCTGTAAATGCAGCGTTCTCGTAATCTGTTTTATCTAAAGGATTGTTAGATGTATAAGGAGCATTCTTACTTTGTCTTGCAAAAGAGTAATTATTGGTGTTAAAAAGTGGCTTTCTATTTGCGTACTCTAAAGATGTTGAAAAGAAAATTCCATTTTTAATTTCTTCTGAATAGGTAATTTTTGCAAACTCTTTTTCGTAAATTTTGAAATAATTATCTCTTAAGTATAACGATCTAATTGTATTGTCTAAAGCAGAAATTGCTTCTCTACCGTTAAATTGTGCCGTTGTAACTCCTCCAGATACAACTATTTGAGGTCTAGAAATATTATTCCACTTTTTAGTAAAAAAGAAGGTTGGTCTTACTATTTTTTCAGAAAAACTGTAGTTCGCTTTTACACCCGAATTCCACCATTCTCCCCTATCATTCAATTTTTTAAAATAGTTAAAACCTAAAGTGGTGTTTAAACCTTGTACGGTATTAAAACCAGAATTACCTAGTAATCCATTAAAAGATAAAGACCATTTTTCAAAAGAATTCCTAAAGGTATAACCTGTAATTGGCGAAAGCAGATTTAATTTATTTTGCTTTTTATTTATAGAATCTAAATGTTTTTTAGATTTTCGAACTATTTTAATACTGTCTTTAATTGAATAATCTTTGACTTCTTCTACTGTTAGTGGAACTGGACGAATTTTTCCCCAGTAAACAGCGTCTTTTTTAGTGGCTTCTTTTGCAAAAGCTAAAACTTCATTTGAAAATGTGCCTTCATTAATCTTTGGCGTAAAATTATAGTTTGAATAAGCCGATGAAAATTTACCATCAAACTTCCACATCAGAAAATTAATTTGAAATTCAATAGTTTGGCTGATTAACACCCAAGAATCATTTTCCTCTGAATAATTATACCCTTGTTTTAAAGACAAAAGATCTATTGCTGGAAAGTTTGCTTGTGCACCGGTAACAGTAACGTCTGCGCCATAGATAGCCCAATCGTCTTCAACAATGTAAATACTACCATTAAAAACAGGGTCATTTTTTCGTTTTGGAAGTAGTTTTATTTTATTGATTAGTTTTCCGTTTTTGGCATAAAAAGTTCCGATTAGTTTAAAACGATAATAACTAAATGCGTTTGAAGAAAGCGGAGAAATTAAATCATTTCCAAGCTCAACACTATTTTCATAAAAGTTGATATTTGCATCTTCTGCTCTGTTAAAACTCGGGCCATTATCCTTTCCTGATACTTTAGAAGCAGTAATTTTTTCTTTGAATTTTGTAGGCTTTTTTTGATATGTGATTTCAGAAATAGTTTCAGAAAGATAAATAATACCACTTCTAGTAGAGTCCAATCCACCACCAAAATCACCCAGAGATCGACCTAACCATTTTTCTGGAGCGTCTTTTATCTTATACAACCCACGAGAGTAAAAATTTGCAGTATATTTTGAAAACTTATCTGTAATTTTATCTTTATTGGCAATTACATTTCTAATAATAGCATTTGCAGGGTTGTCTTTTGTTGAAATAGAAATAGCAGTTAACTGCACGCTTTCTTCATTCATACTTACATTTAATTGATGTGGTAATGATGCAATTACAACATTCTTTTTTATTGTTTTGTAGCCTAATATTTGGAAGACAATGGTGTAATTTCCTGTTTTTTTAATGTTTAAAACATAGTCTCCATTGTCGTTTGAAGTGGTTCCTGTTATTGTTTTTTCTAAGTAAACACTTACAGAAGAAAGTGGTGTTCCTTCTTTATCTGTAATATTTCCTTTTATCTGAGCATTGATAGTAAAGGCAAAGCACAATAATATAATAATAAGACTCTTTTTCATAAGTAGTTTTATTAATAGACGTAGAAACGCAACTTATGTTACAATAAAATTTGTTGCAGACAATATCAATATATATTTATCTCTAAGCAGAAAAATGTATCAAAAATAAAGCCAAATAAAAAAAATTCCATTTAGAAAAGATACAGTTTCTTCGTTTTCTCCTCAGTTGAAAACCATATATTTGCTAGTTACAATAAACTACTAACTTATGAGTGATTCTAGAAAAAGACACGAAGCCTTATTATACCATGCGAAGCCAAAACCAGGAAAAATTGCGGTTGTTCCTACCAAAAAATATGCAACACAGCATGATTTAGCATTGGCATATTCTCCAGGAGTAGCAGAACCTTGTTTAGAAATTGCAAAAGACAAAAACAACGTTTATAAGTATACTGCTAAAGGTAACTTAGTAGCTGTAATTTCTAACGGAACTGCAGTTTTAGGTTTAGGAAATATTGGTCCTGAAGCCTCTAAGCCAGTAATGGAAGGAAAAGGATTACTTTTTAAAATATTTGCAGATATTGATGTTTTTGACATTGAAGTAGATGCAACAGATGTAGAACTTTTTATACAGACAGTAAAAGCGATTGCTCCTACATTTGGCGGAATTAATTTAGAAGACATTAAAGCTCCTGAAGCTTTTGAAATAGAAAGACGTTTAAAAGAGGAGTTAGATATTCCTGTAATGCACGACGATCAACACGGAACTGCAATTATCTCTGCAGCTGCACTTAAAAATGCCATCGATATTACAGAAAAAGATATTAGTAAAGTAAAAATTGTAGTCAATGGTGCTGGTGCCGCAGCAATTTCTTGTACACGTTTATATTTAAAATTAGGTGTAAAAAGAGAAAATGTTGTAATGTGCGACAGCAAAGGTGTAATTAGAAAAGATAGAGAAAATCTTACCTCACAAAAAGCAGAATTTGCAACTGATAGAGATTTAGAAACTTTAGATGAAGCAATGCAGAATGCAGATGTTTTTATAGGTTTATCTACAGGAAATATAGTAACGCCAGCGATGCTTTTAACAATGGCTAATGACCCTATTGTTTTTGCAATGGCAAATCCTGAACCAGAAATAGAATACGATATTGCAGTTGCTACCAGAGATGACATTATTATGGCTACCGGAAGATCTGATCATCCTAATCAAGTAAATAATGTACTTGGGTTCCCGTTTATTTTCAGAGGAGCTTTAGATGTTAGGGCAACCAAAATTAATGAAGAAATGAAAATGGCAGCGGTACATGCTTTGGCAAACCTTGCTAAAAAATCAGTCCCTGAGCAGGTGAATATCGTTTATGACGAAGTCAGCTTAACCTATGGAAGAGAATATATTATTCCGAAACCATTTGATCCAAGATTAATATATGAAATACCACCTGCCATTGCAAAAGCCGCAATGGAATCTGGTGTTGCTTTAGAACCAATTACCGATTGGGAAAAATATAGAGAAGAGTTAATGGAACGATCGGGCTCTGGAAGCAAAGAGATTCGCCTGCTACACAACAGAGCAAAAAGCAATCCAAAACGCATTGTCTTTGCAGAAGCAGACCATTTAGATGTTTTAAAAGCTGCACAGAGAGTGCACGAAGAAAAACTAGGAAAAGTAATTTTGTTAGGAAGAAAAGAAGTGATTCTTGAGCTAAAAGAAGAAATAGGCTTTACCGATAAAGTAACTATTATAGATCCTAAAACAGACGAAGAAAAAGGAAGAATAAATCGTTTTGGAGAAGCGTATTGGAAAAATAGACAGCGCAAAGGTCGCACACTTTCAGAAGCAAAAAAACTAATGCGAGAGCGTAATTATTTTGCAGCAATGATGGTAAATGAAGGAGAAGCAGACGCCCTTATTACAGGATACTCTAGGCCTTATCCAACAGTGGTAAAACCAATGCTAGAGCTCATTGAAAAAAACAAAGGTGTTTCAAAAATTGCTGCCTGTAATTTAATGCTGACCAAACAAGGTCCTTTATTTTTAGCAGACACAACGATTAACGAAAATCCAACGGCAAAAGAATTGGCAAAAATTGCTCATATGACAGGGAAGTTTGTAAACATGTTTGGAATGCAACCAAACATTGCAATGCTGTCTTATTCTAACTTTGGCTCGTCAAACTCAGAAACTTCTAAGAAAATTAGAGAAGCTGTTGCATACACCCACCGTCATTTTCCAAACACAGTTATCGATGGAGAAATTCAAGCAGACTTTGCTTTAAATCCTGAAATGTTAGCAAAAGAATTTCCTTTTTCTAAACTAAATGGGAAAAAAGTGAATGTTTTGATTTTTCCAAACTTAGAATCTGCAAACATTACATACAAGCTACTAAAACAAGTAGAAGGAGCGGAGTCTATTGGTCCAGTCATTTTAGGATTTAACAAACCAGTACATATTGTTCAGTTAGGAGCAAGTGTTGACGAAATGGTAAATATGGCCGCGTTGGCAGTTGTAGATGCACAACAAAAAGAAAAGAGAAACAACAAATAAAAAATAGTACTTTAGAAGACTGAAATAATTTTTATGATCACACAGATTCGGGGAAGGTTAGTAGAAAAAAATCCAACAGACGTTGTCGTAGACTGCAGTGGTGTAGGTTATTTATTGCATATTTCGTTAAACACTTATGCAGCACTTCCTGATGGTGAAAATGTTATTTTATATACACATCTATCTGTGCGGGAAGATGCGCACACCTTATTTGGTTTTATCAACAAAACGGAACGGGCTATTTTTAAATTTTTAATATCCGTTTCCGGCGTTGGCCCAAGTATTGCAAGAACCATGTTGTCTTCGATGACTTCAGAGGAAATTCAACAGGCAATTGCATCAGAAAATGTTGCGGTAATACAATCTGTAAAGGGTATTGGTGCCAAAACAGCACAAAGAGTAATTGTAGATTTAAAAGATAAAATAGTAAAGACTTTTAATATTGATGAAGTTTCTTTGAACCCAAGCAATACAAATAAAGGGGAAGCGTTATCTGCTTTAGAAGTCCTCGGTTTTCAAAGAAAACAATCTGACAAATTGGTTGCAGCTATTGTAAAAGAATATCCAGATGCTACTATAGAGCAAATCATAAAATTAGCCTTAAAAAGTTTATAACCCGTTGAATCCAATTATTAAAAGTATTTTTTTATTCCTCACCATTACTTTTGGAGTGCGCTACACAGTATGCGCCCAAAGTACTATAAAAAATGATTCCATAAACGTTGCCATAGATTCTACAGGCTTGCGTTATGACTTTAAAAACACTCAAAAAGGAGGTTTGTTTTTAGATGATCTCGCTAAAAAAGAGGTTATTTTTGACAAGTTATTGAACAAGTATGTGATCGTCGAAAAAATTGGAAATTACGCTACACGTACCCCTATTTATTTATCTCCAAGAGACTATCAAAAATACCGTTTAAAAAGAGATATGCTGCTATACTTTAAGGAGAAAGTAAGTGCAGCCGACGGAAAGAAAAAGGGAGCAAAGGAAGCTCAAAAAGACCTGCTACCCACGTATTACGTTAATAATAAATTTTTTGAAACTATTTTTGGTGGAACAGAAGTAAAAGTAACTCCCACAGGGAGTTTAAATTTAAAACTTGGATTTATTTATCAAAACACAGATAATCCCCAAATTTCTGAAGAAAACAGAAGTAATCTTACCTTTGATTTTGATCAACAAATAAACGCAAGTATTCGAGCACAAGTAGGTACGCGTTTAGATTTTACTGCAAATTACGACACACAGGCATCTTTCGATTTTCAAAATTTAGTAAAAATCGGTTTCGAACCCAATGAGGATGACATTTTACAGGGTTTTGAAGCAGGTAATATTTCGATGCCTATTAAGAACTCTTTAATTACGGGAGCACAAAGTTTGTTTGGAGTAAAAGCAGATTTACAATTTGGAAACACAAAAATTACAACGGTATTTTCGCAACAAAATTCGGAGAGCAAAACAGTAGTTGCGGAGGGCGGTGCATCCATACAATCTTTTGAATTAAGAACTACAGACTATGACAATGACAGACACTTTTTCTTGTCACAATATTTTATAGATAACTATGCGAACGCGCTCAAAAACTATCCATTAATTAACAGTCCCATAAACATCACAAGAGTAGAAGTTTGGATAACCAATAGAAACGCAAGTACAGAAGATTTTAGAAGTATTGTTGCCTTTGCGGATATTGGAGAGTCTAAGCCTGCAGTTTTAGTGGACCAAAAAGGTCTGGTTTTAAGTCCCGCCATTACACAAGCACAAGTTTCTGGAAATAATTTACCTTTTAATGGTGCTAATAGAATTGGTGCTGAAATTATTCCCTCTGGAGGCATTCGAGATGTTTCCACCGTAGATGGAGCTCTACAGCCCTATACGATGCAAAACGGAACCAATTATTCTGTTTTAGAAAATGCTAGAAAATTAGAATTAAATGAATATCGCTTAAATCCACAATTAGGGTTTATCTCCTTAAACAGACGCCTAAATGATGGAGAAGTTTTAGCTGTAGCGTACGAATATACCGTTGCTGGAAATGTATCTGGAAGTACTAAAAACTCTTTTAAAGTTGGTGAATTTTCTAATGACGGGGTTCAAGCACCCAGTAATTTAGCCGTAAAATTATTGCGTTCAGAAATCTTACAAACAAAGAGAGTAAATAGCGCTACTGGTGAAGATGAATCTTTTCCAACATGGCGTTTAATGATGAAAAACGTTTACGCTCTCGGAGCATTTCCGCTAACTCAGGACGGCTTCAGGTTTGAAGTTCAATACAGAGATGATCAAACAGGAGTTCCTTCTAATGTTTTACAAAACGCAGAAACTACGGGCGTTTCTAATTTACCTTTGTTGCAAATTTTAAAATTAGATCAATTAGACCAGAGTCAGTTTAGAAGTGCTGACGGCTTTTTTGATTATGTAGAAGGAGTTACGGTAAACTCTGAAAACGGTTTTGTCTTTTTCCCAGAACCTGAACCTTTTGGAAATGGTTTAGAAGCTACATTAACAGCACCTTCTGATGCTAGTTTCTTATTTAAAGAACTGTATCTAAATACAAAAATTAACATTAAAAACAACTTTCAAAATAAAGACAAGTACTTTCTAAAAGGGTATTTTAAATCTGAGAATTCTGGTGGAATTCCTATTGGTGCCTTCAACGTACCCCGAGGGTCTGTTCGAGTTTCTTCTGGAGGAAGACAATTGGTAGAAGGCGTAGACTATGTGGTAGATTATCAATTAGGAAGAGTACAAATCATAGACCCTGGCTTGCAAGCTTCTGGGGTTCCAATTAATGTTTCAACAGAAAATAATGCTGTTTTCAATCAACAAAGAAAAACCTTTTTTGGCGTGGACGTTGCACATACCTTTTCTGAAAATTTTGTAGTTGGTGCCACGTATTTAAACATTGAAGAAAGGCCTTTGACTCCAAAGGTTAACTTTGGAGCAGAGCCAATAGATAATACAATGATCGGTTTTAATTTTGATTATTCTTCGGAAGTCCCTTTTTTCACGAAGTTAGCGAACAAACTCCCTTTTGTAGATACAGATGCAGTTTCTAACTTGTCGTTAAGAGGAGATATGGCATACCTTATTCCTGGTACCCCTAGCGGTATTGATGTTGCCGGCAGCGCCACCTCTTATATCGATGACTTTGAAGCTTCTCAAATACCCATTAGTATTTTATCTGCGCTTGACTGGTACGAGGCAAGTACCCCAAGATATTTCCCTAATTTGAACGGAGAAAAAGACGATTTATCCTACAATTATAAAAGGGGAAAATTAGCTTGGTATAGCGTAGATCAACTTTTTTATGGTGCCGGAAACACACCATCAAGCGTAAATGCAGACGAACTATCTAGAGCTGAAACAAGACAAATTAATTACCGTGAACTGTTCCCTAATCTGCAACTAGATATCACACAGAACTCTTTAGTGAGAACTTTAGATTTGGCTTTTTTCCCACAAGAAAGAGGTTCTTATAATTATGATCCAACAGCAATAATTACGGGTAATAAGGTGAGCTTGCCAAACCCTGAAACTAGGTGGGGAGGTGTTATGCGTCCATTAACAACCAACAACTTTGACCAAGCAAATATAGAGTACATGCAATTTTGGATCATGGATCCTTATGAAAATTACTCGATAACAACTGAAGAAGGATTGCCTCAAGAACTAGACCCTAATAACCGAACAAACCAAGTAGGAGATTTGTACATTAATCTTGGTAATATCTCTGAGGATATTTTAAAAGATAACCGAAAAATGTATGAAAACGGTTTGCCTGAAGATGGTTTAAAAGTTGATGGAAATAATATAAACAGGACTATTTGGGGAGATATTCCTAAAAACCCTTCCATTATTTACGCTTTTAATGAAAAGGATGCTGCACGATTGAATCAAGATATTGGTTTAGATGGCCTCAATGATGCTGAAGAAAAGAAACTTCCTAGCATTGGTCAGTTTGCAACTTTAGAAGATCCTGCTGCAGATAACTTTCAGTTCTTTCGAGGGACTGCTCTAGATGACATAAACGCCTCCATCATAAAAAGATACAAAGACTTTAACAACCCGCAAGGAAACTCGCCAACCTTAAATCAATCGACAGAATCTTACCCTACTTCCTCCACAACATATCCAGATACAGAAGATATCAATAGAGATCAAACTATGAATACTGTAGAAAGTTATTATGAGTATAAGATTTCCATGAACCAAGCAGATTTGGCGAAAGGAACTGGGTATGTTGTTGATGAAAAAATAACGACTACAACTCTTAAAAACGGCCAGACACAGCAAACAAAATGGTATCAATTTAGAGTCCCTGTGCGAAGCGGAACACCTATAAACGGTATTTCAGATTTTAACAGTATTCGTTTTATAAGAATGTTTTTAACCAATTTTAAAATGCCTATCGTAGTTCGTTTTGGTGAATTGGACTTGGTTAGAGGAGACTGGAGACGCTATGTGCGAACGCTAGACAAAGAAATAAACCCGGATAGAGAACTAAATCAAGCTGAGTTAAATGATTTTGAAGTTGGTGTTGTAAGTATTGAACAAAATGAAGGAAGCTATATACAGCCTCCAGGAATTGAGAGAGAGCGCTTGCAAGGAAGTACTACGGTACAATTACAAAATGAACAATCTGTAACCTTAAAAGTACATCGTTTAAAACCAGAGGAGACGCGAGCTATCTATAAAAATATTAGTGTAGACTTAAGACGTTTCAAACAACTAAAAATGTTCATGCACTTGCAAGAAATTCAAGGACAAGAAACTTTAGCTGACGGAGACTTGTCTGCGGTAGTAAGATTAGGAACCGATTTAAACGAAAATTTTTATCAAATTGAAATTCCATTAACCGTTACTAAAACAGGTACATCTGCCTTGGATATTTGGCCAGAAGTAAATAATTTAGATGCTTTCTTAGAAGCTTTTGGTAAAGTGAAATTAGAAAGAAATACCATTAATTTTTCTGTTGCAGAAATCTACACCTCACAAACACAAGACAAAAATATCCCATACAGCATTAGTGTGAAAGGGAATCCTACGCTGGCGCAATTAAGAACTATTATGCTTGGTATTAAGAACACCTCTGTATCTGCTAAGAGTGGAGAAATATGGTTTAATGAATTGCGCGCTGCTAACTTTGACAACAAAGGTGGTTGGGCTGCAGTTGTCAATGCCGATGCAAATTTTGCAGATGTTGCAAATGTTTCACTAGCTGGAAGTATGTCTACTATTGGCTTTGGAAATGTTGGAGACCGCATAAACCAGCGAAGTTTGGATGAGACAAAACAATATGACATTGCAACTACCATAAATTTAGGTAAAGTATTAACTCCAGAAAAATGGGGTATCCAACTCCCCATGAGCTACAGTATTGGTGAAAAATTTATTGATCCTAAATTTGATCCTCAATACCAAGATGTTGTTTTAAAAGACGCCTTGGAACAAAACCCGAATAGCGCATTTTCTAGAGATTATACCAAAAGAACGAGCATTAGTTTTATGAATGTTAAGAAGAATAGAAATCCTAATTCCTCTAAAAAAACAGCTTTTTATGATGTTGAAAATATTTCTCTTTCGTATGCGCAAAATAAAGAGTTTCATAGAGATTATAACATTAAAAAATATGCGCGCGAAAATGTGACCGCCGGCGCAACCTATAATTACAGTTTTAAAGAAAAATTTATAGAACCTTTTAAGAACATCTCCTTTTTACAAAGTAAATATTTACAACTAATTAAGGATTTTAACTTCAATCCAATTCCTTCTTCGATTGCTGTAAATTCAAGAATCAACAGAAACTTCACAGAACAACAATCTCGAAATCTAGTGCCTGGTTTATCAGATCAGCCTGCATTAAAGCAACGTAGGTTTTTATTTGACTGGGATTATACCATTGGCTTTGACCTCACAAAATCACTTCAATTTAATTTCAATACAACCAATAGTCATATTTATGACACCTTTGGTTCTGATGATGAAATTCAGATTTTTGATGAATTCTTTAATACGGGAAGAGCCAACCATTATCATCAAAAATTAAACGGTACCTATCAATTACCTATAAATAAAATCCCCTTTCTAAGTTGGGTAAAAGCAGATTATGCCTATACAGCAGACTTCGATTGGCAAGCTGCTGCGCAAAGTACCATCGATGTTAACGGGACAGATGTTGCGTATGTAGATTTGGTAGGGAATGTTATTCAAAATGCAAATACTCATAATTTAAATGGGACATTTACTTTTGATAAATTTTATAAAAGTTTAGGGTTCGAAAAATGGACAAGAACCAAAAGAAGAGTTATTCCCGCTCAAAGAGCTTCTCTACAGCAGCTAGATAGCCTTGCTGAAAAACCAAAAAGGGTTAGAAAAAAATACAAAAGAGTACCGTACCCAGCTAAGAAAATACCAGTCATTAAAACTGTCTTGAAAGGAATGTATACGTTAGTGACCGCTGTAAAGCAAGGAAAAATAAGTTATTCAGAAAATAATGGGCAATTTCTACCTGGGTATACAGAAGATGTCGGTTTTTTTGGGGGTGCCCCTACGTCCTTTGCTTTTGGTAGTCAAGTTGATATTAGAAATAGAGCACTCCAAAATGGCTGGTTGGTGGGTCCAAGAGATCCTGATAACAGTGAATATTATAACAAAACATACCGACAAACCCATTATAATAAACTAGATTACACCTTTACGCTAAAACCTTTTAAAGATTTTAATATTGATGTCCGAGGAAATAAAATTCAAACAAGAGACCTCTCTCAGCAATTAGATATCCTAGAAAGCGCTTCTGCTCTTGGCGCCTTAGACTATAGTGCTCCCGCATTTGAAACTGGAAACTTTAGTTCCAGTCACTCGATGATTGCCACCGCTTTTACAGACGGCGATGCCTTATTTCAAAAAATGAAAGACTACCGGGGTATTATTGCAAATAGACTAGCACGTGAAACTGCAGCTCCAATCTCTGGTTTTGGAGGCACGAGTCAACAAGTATTATTACCCGCATTTATAGCGGCATATTCAGGATCTAATCCAGAGAATGTGAATACCGGATTGTTTAGAAATATTCCCATTCCTAACTGGACACTTCGCTATACCGGATTGATGAAACTAGGATTCTTTAAAAAGAACTTCAGTAACTTTATTGTATCTCACGGTTATAAGTCTTCTTATACCGTTTCTAGCTTCACCAATAACTTGCAATATGATAATGAAAAACCATATTCTACAACAAATGTCTCCGATAATTATGAACCAGAACTTCTGGTTTCTTCCGCTACTTTGGTTGATGAGTTTTCTCCTTTAATAAAGGTTGATATGAAAATGAGAAATTCATTTTCTTTGAGAGGAGAGATTAAGAAAGACAGAACGCTCACAATGAACTTTAATAACAGCACCTTAACGGATATTAAAGGAATAGAATATATTGCAGGCCTCGGATATGTTTTTAAAGACGTAAAAATGAGTACCCGTTTTACGGGGAAGAAAGTAAGCTTAAAAGGTGACATTAACTTAAGGGCAGACATTTCCTTAAGAGATAATTTAACACAGATTAGGGCGGTAGCTCAAGATAATAATCAAATTAGTGGTGGGCAAAGATTATTTTCTATTAAATTTACAGCAGATTATAGACTGAGTAATAGTTTAACAGCATCTTTCTATTACAATCATCAAACATCAAAATATGCAATATCCACCACATTCCCAAGACAGGCGATCAATGGTGGCTTTAACATCATTTATAATTTAGGAGGAAATTAGATAATTAACATCAATCAAATATATTAAAATGAACACCCCATCAACATTAAAGTATACGAAAGACCACGAGTGGATTCAAATAGAAGGTAACATTGCAACTGTCGGAATTACAGACTTTGCGCAAGGAGAACTCGGAGACATTGTTTATATCGATGTAGACACCTTAGATGATACAGTAGCAGAAGGAGACGTTTTTGGTTCGGTAGAAGCAGTAAAAACAGTATCTGACTTATTTATGCCGTTAACAGGTGAAATTATCGCATTTAATGAAGCATTGGAAGATGACCCTGAATTGGTAAACTCAGATCCATATGACAAAGGCTGGATGATTAAAATTAAATTTTCTGATGAATCACAGATCGCTGATTTACTTGATGCAGTGGCCTATGAAAGTCTTCTTAAAGGGTAAGCTTACTATAATAGCAATCGCTGTATCTATAGGAATCCTATGCTTAAGTTTGTTAAAAATAAATGTTTATGAACCTATGGATCTTCAGCATATAGACAAACTGCACCATAGCCTAGCGTATTTTATACTTGCTACTTGCTGGTTATTTGCGTTGCAAAAAAAACAAAGCAAATATGTAATTGTTCTTTGTTGTATTTTCTTTGGTATAGTTCTTGAGATATTACAGTACGCAATAACCAATTATAGAACAGGAGATTACCTAGATGTTCTCGCAAACTCTTTTGGAGTTATACTAGGCGTATTTGTATTTAATAAAGTTTCAAAAAAAAATAGGTTAAAAAACGAAAAGACTTCTAATTAAAACAATAATTTAGCTAAATTAGCGAACTATATAAAAATATTACCTCATGGAAATAAAGAAAAATCCGAAATCAAATTTAGAAAATTACAGTAAAATATTTATGCAAATTGGTCTCGTACTAGCCTTATTTGTTACCTATGCTGCAATTGAAAAGAAAACGTACGATAAAACTACCGATGGATTAGGTGTTGTGAACATGAATGCAATGATGGATGAAGAAATTCCAATTACGGAAAGAGTAGAACCTGTAAAGCCAAAAACCCCACCACCACCAGCTCCAGAAAAGATTGAAGTTGTAGAAGATGAAAAAGAGGTTGAAGAAACAGTCATAGAATCTACCGAAACAGATGAAAATGAAGCTGTAGAAGTTGAAGAAATTGTTGAAATTGCCGAGGCAGAAGAATTTGTTGAGGATGTAAACTTTATGATTATTGAAGATGCACCTGTTTTTCCTGGATGTAAAGGGGGTAAAAAAGAACTAAAAGACTGCTTTAGTAAAATGGTTCAAAAACACTTCTCACGGAAGTTCGATGCAGAATTGCCAAACGAATTAGGACTATCTCCAGGTAGAAAAAGAGTATTTATCGGATTTAAAATTGACAGACAGGGTAATGTTGTTAAAATTCAAGCAAGAGCTCCGCATCCAAAAATTAAGGATGAAGTCATTAGAGTAATGAAAATGTTACCTAAAATGAAGCCCGGAAAACAACGTGGTAAGCCAGTAGGTGTTAGTTATAACATTCCTTTTTCTTTACTAGTAGAATAATACTTTTATTAAACGATATAAAAAACGCTTAGAATTTTCTCTAAGCGTTTTTTTGTGGGAAAGCTTTGGGAATACATTTCTCTGATCTCCGCTGCTTGCTGATACATGCGAAAACTAAATAATTACCATGATGCTACAGTTGTCAAGACTCCGAGACTATCTAATTGCTATTTATCTGGGATATTATCAAACTAAAACCCGTCTATTAAACTTATATAAAGCACTATAACAACTCCAAATTCACTCTTATAAGTTTACAAAAAGGCAAAAAAAAGTCCAAAGTAAAATTTACTTTGGACTTTTTTTTAAGGTGCTTTCTTTTTTATCTGTTCAACGCTAATTTAGATTCTGCTGTCCAAACATTAATACTTTTAACTGTATTATTAGCATAGGTAACTTCCTGTAAAGAATCTGCATTCCAAAAAAACCATTTTCCAGTTTTTATACCATCTTTATAAAAAGCCAGTTGCACTTTATTTCCTTGTTTATCAAAACGCGTCCACTTGCCTGTTAATTTCTTGTTTTTAAAATACCCCTCTTTACTAACTGTACCATCTTCATGGTAATAAGTAGCCTTCACGAGCGCTCCTTCCGCTTCATAGGTTGGTTTTATATCTTGAGAATATCCTATCGCTGCAATGCAAAACATTGCAATGGTGAGTATTTTTTTCATAATTTTTATTTTTTGATTGTATATCTTTATCAAATATATGCTTTTTATAACAATTTACAAACATTAACGTAACATTAAATTAACATTGGGTTTGCATAATACTACAAAAAATAACTTTTCAAAAAACTAAAAAGGTTATTAGTGATAAAATAAGCTAGCAACACAAAGTTTCTGTGATATACAGACAAAGCATCTTTTCAGGAATTCTTTCTTTTCCTTTTGATGCTTCAAAAGAGCCAAGGTTATTTGCCTAATTATTAAATATTAAGCGCGCTAATGCGCACGTATTCACGTTAAATAGACCGTTAAAATGTAGGTTTTCTTTTCTTTTCAGGAATTACAACAAAATCTTTTAGATAAAAAGGTTCAAAATAAGCAACATCCTCTGTCTCTTTTTTTATATATTTCTTGTGAGATAGCAACGCCATTTGTTCGGAAGAGGGAAACTTGTCCGCAATAAATATTGCATTTTTATGCGTAATTATGTTTTTACATTTTTGAGCACCATCTCCCAAAAAATAAACCTTGCCCAGGGCTAAATACTCAGAAAAAGAAGTGGCCTCAATAATTTCTGCTTCAATAGTTCTTATTTGCTTGTGCGCCCTGTCAAAAACAGCAGCATACACTTCCATTCTTCTTGCATCTAACATAGGCACAATGATTCCACTATTAATGGTAATTGCATGCGAGAGTGAACGCAACGTATCAATAGAAATCAAAGGTATGTTTAAGGCAAAAGAAAGTCCCTTTGCGGCAGAAACACCAATTCTTAGTCCGGTATAAGAACCGGGACCTTTGCTTACAGCTACAGCCTCTAATTCTTCAATTAAAATTCCTGCTTCTTTTAAAATATCTTCTATAAAAGGATGCAATACCTCGGCATGGGAATAATTTCCATTATTAAGTTCCTTCATTGCAACAATTTTACCATTGTTTGCAATACTAACGGAACAATTTTTAGTGGATGTTTCTATATTAAGGAGTACTGCCAATTTATTTTATTTTTACAAAGATAGTATTTCAAAAAAAACGAGCTTCCTTTTTAGACAGCTATGTTGCTCGCTAAAAGTTGCGCTCTTAAAAAACGAGTTCTCCCGAATAGAACTGCAAAACTTTTGTTTTAAACACATAGTCGTACTTTGCTCGAATCATTGCACCCTCAGCGCTTACGAGACGTGTTCTTACCAGATCAAAATCAAATAAGGTCATCGCTCCATATGTATAACTTTCTTCTGCATTCTTGAATGCTTCCTTTTGTGCTTCCAGGGAAATTTTTGCTGCTTCATATGCCTTTAATCCAGACCTTGCGTCTAAAAATGCTTGCTCTATGGTTTGCTTTAATTGCAATTTTTCACTTTCCAATCTCGTTTCGGAAATTTGCTTGTTAATGAAAGATTGTGCAACTCTATTTTTCGTTTGGAATCTATTAAATATGGGGATACTAATATTAAAACCACCGCCATAACCAAGATTATTATCCAATTGTGAAAACAATGCTGTATTTGAGACTCCTTCCGGAAGACTCAAATTAAACCCATAGTTTGTAGACAAGCCCAAGGATGCTGTAATAGTAGGTGAAAAACTACTTTTAGCTAGTACAATATTAAAATCTGCGTTGTCTATAGCGAGTTTGGCTCTTGCAATTTCGGGCATATATTCTAAAGACCTCTGAAAAACAGTTTCAGAAGTTTGGAAGAATAGTTCTGCAGAAGGGTTCTCTAAGATTATTGGTGCCACGTCAAAACCGCTTATTGGCTCTTGCAATAGTTGTGCAATAGTCAGTAGGGCGAGATCTAACGCGTTTTCTTGTAAAATTACATTTTGTACGTCATTCGCTGCAGTAGATTTAAAATTTAACAACTCTCCTTTTGCGACTGATCCGGCCTGGAACCTGGCACGCGCTGCTTCAATTTGCTTTTTACTAATACCTGCCTGTACTTGCGCAACTTCTAAATTTTCCTTAGCAAATAGTACGTTTAAATAAGTGTTTACAACTCGTAAAGAAATATCATTTTCTATTTTTTTTAAGTCCAATAAACTCGCTTCAACTCCTAATTGCGCCTGCTTATACGTATTGGTGTTTCTAAACCCGTTAAAAATAGTATATCCCGAACTTATGCCCACCGAACCACCAAAAATACTCGTTGAAATTCTATTATTTGAAACAGGATCAAAACCAGAACCAAAATTTAAATTACCTCCTGTATTTCCATTTAGATTCGGTAAAAAATTCCCTTTCGCAATTGCTACATCCCGCTTGGCGAGCGCAACCCCTAATTTATTTTGTTGAATAGAAATATTTTTAGCCAATGCTTGGTCTACAGCTTCTTTTAATGTCCACTTTTTTTGTGAAAAAGTGGTTACTGAAATACAAAAGGCTGCAAGTATAATAAGTTTAGTTTTCAAGATATTTAATATTATGAAGATTCATTTATAAGTGGTTATGTCAAAAATAAAAGTTCTTCGGCACTCGTCTTTCCAATGAAACCAAATATGTTCCAGTAAAAATTGAGAAATTCAACTTTTAACACTCTTAATAAGACGCAGAAAAGCAGCGCATGTTACAGTATGTTTGCTTATTTAAAAACCTAAGCTCTCACCTTCTTATTATACCTATAAATAGTGAAAAACAAAATTCCTATCAAAAGATACGGAAACACCATTAAATACGTAATACCGTTATTTATGCCCTCTGCAATCGAGACATCACCATTCTCCACCACTGCTTTGCACATAGCACACTGTGAGAAAACAGCTTTAATGTTAAACATAAACAAGATTAAAAAAGAAAAAAATGATTTATTTTTAAACATAGTAAGGAGATATCATTAAATACACTATAACACCCGTAACGGCTACATATAACCAAATAGGAAAGGTTTTCTTTGCTATTTTTTTATGCTCACTGAAAAGTCCAAGTTTTGCCTTCATATAGGTAACCAACACTAGAGGAATTACAATAATAGACAACACAATGTGCGTAACTAAAATAAAGTAATACACATATTTTATAACTCCTTGGCCACCAAATATTGTTGAATCTGAAGTCATATGATATGCGATGTACATCAATAAAAACAATAAAGAACAGGCAACAGCTGCTGTATTTAGTGTTTCATGTAACTTTTTATTCCCATTTTTAATTGCAATCACCGCTGCGACTAATAAAATGGCTGTTACTCCATTTATGGTTGCATAGACCGGCGGAAGAAAGGTTAAAGGTGCAACATCAAAGCCTAAACTTCTGAGGTTTACACCAAATAAAGCGGCCACAGCAATTGGAATTACGACCGATAGTGCTGTAATAATTTTTTTATATTTTTTCTCTTGTGCTAATTTATTCATTCAACAGTATTTTAATGTCCTCTTTTAATTCTTTTATTTGATCAGGAAAACCGTTGTCCTGCAAAGCATTATAATAAATAATTGCATTGCCGTTTTCATCCTTTCTAGAGCGGATAAATCCACTTTTATCCACCAGCGCAAAGTAACCGGAATGTTCAAAGCCACCGTGCTCATCAGCACCTTTCCCAGCATATAATTTGAATCCTTGTTTTGCTAAAGCAAATACAACCTCGTCTGATCTACCTGTTAGCAAATGCCAGTTTTTATGTGTAATTCTATTCTCTTTAGCATACGCTTTCAAAACGTCCGGCGTATCTATCTCTGGAGTAATAGAAATAGATGCAATTCCGAATTCAGAATTCCCAAAGAATTCGTCTTGAATAGTGACCATTTTTTGATTCATTATCGGACAAATAGAAGGACATGTTGAAAAGAAAAACTCTACCACATATACTTTATTTTCATAGTCCTTTCTGGTAATGGTGGCTCCTTCTTGGTTGGTAAATTCAAAGGCAGGAACTTTTCTTTTCTTAGGGTTGAGTTCATTCGTATATAAATACACCAACTCCACATTTTTTTTGAAGCGGTTCACCACTTTTGGAACTGTATAAATTCCAAATAATAATATAATAAATGCAATCCCAACATAAGAATTTTTCTTCTTCATGGTCTATTTTATTTACCGATCTGCCTTGTTTTTATTGCGTTCTTTAAAAGCAGCATAGTACTCGTAGTACAAGACGTTCATATCGTCTTTTAGCTTATCCTTTAGTTCAGAAACAGAATTCATATCGTATGCATAAACATATTCTTCTGCTGTTTTACGACCTCTTAAGCTTAATTCTTTGTCTATTATAAATGCCTTATTAGAGGAAAGGGCTACAAGTGGTGCTGCAAGAGAAAAACTAGCGTAGAAAAGATTTATATTCTCTTTAGATGCTGCTACAAAACGCCATTTTTTCATATCTGTGAATGCCCCAATTTCTTCTTTTAACTCTTCTACCTCGATCTCTTTACCTTCTGGAAACAGCGCAATAATTTGAAATTTCTTGTTGTCTATAAACTTCTTATAAATTTTTTGATTTAAATTAAAAAGACCTGCCTTGTTTTTATTTACATCTTCTCCTAGGAAACAGACTATTGAGACATTTCCTAATAAGGTATTGCTTTTTGTAGGATCAATTTCCAAAACATCCGTCACATTTTTTGTAAGGGTAGATAGCTTTGTAAAGTTATTCTTCCCCGTAGAAAGTAATAAGAAACAAATAAGAGGAAAAATAAATAACAAAAATAAAACTACTCTTTTACTAGTGAAAAACTTCATAGGTGCCTTTTAGACGATGTTATTTAATAAATTAAGTGTAAATAAAAAGGTGGCTTTCACCACCTTTTTATTGTTTTATATTACCATCTCACAAGGGGTGATAGTGTATCGAATACATAGCCACCTTCAATTAATAAAAGGGTAACTAGGTAAGAAACTAGAAAAACTCCTGACCAAACGATAGAACGTCTAAACCATTTGTTTTCTCCCTCTAAATGCATAAAAACCCATGCAATTCCATATGCCTTTGCCAATGTTAAAATGATAAAAATCCAATTTAACCAGCTAGTTCCCGGACCGCTCAAGTGCAGCGCTTCTGGTTTAATAATTCCTAAATACACCTCTACTAAGGTAATTATAGAAAGGATTCCAAAAACTATCCAAATTCTTTTTGTGTTTGATTCGTGTGCGTGTGCCATTTCTTATCTCTATTTTTTTATTATACTAAGTAGAAAAAGGTAAAAACGAATACCCAAACTAAATCTACAAAGTGCCAGTATAAACCAACCTTCTCTACCATCTCATAATTTCCTCTTTTCTCATAAGTTCCCAAAATCACATTAAAGAAAATAATAATATTAATTATAATCCCTGAAACTACGTGAAAACCATGGAAACCGGTAATAAAGAAAAAGAAGTCTGAAAAACTAGTATTCCCATATTCATTTGCCTGCAAGTTAGCCCCTTCAACAACGGTTTTTACGTTTGCCAAACGCAGCGCTCCCGCTTCCCGAGAAAGGATTGTTTTTTGTTTTTTATCTAAATCTATAAATTCAGTTCTAACTTGAATATCAGGGTTTGCATTATAAGATTGTAAGACTTGTGCTACAGAATAGTTTGGAATTGTTCCTTCACCTTCAAACCAAAGTCCATTTTTTCGAGTATGCTGAATTCTACCATCTGTTCTTGGTGCCGTAACAAAATCTGCTAAAGAAATTTGTTTTCCATCCTTCACAAACTGCAACACTTTACCCTCCGTAGTTTTTACTGCTCCATAGGTACCGTTAATAAATGTATTCCACTCCCAAGCTTGCGAACCAACAAAAATAATACCTCCAATGATGGTGGCGAACATATACCAAGTTACCTTACTTTTTTTCATTTGATGACCAGCGTCTACCGCCAAAACCATCGTTACGGAAGAGAATATTAAGATAAATGTCATAATTGCAACATAAATCATTGGAAAATCTCCGTGCACAAAAGGTACGTGAGTAAAAACCTCATCTGCTATTGGCCATGAGTTGATGAATTTGAAACGCGTTAACCCATAAGCTGCTAAAAAACCCGAAAAAGTTAATGCATCTGATAGAATAAAAAACCACATCATCATCTTTCCGTAGCTGGCATTGAACGGTTTCGGACCGCCTCCGTCCCATTTCCCTCTTTCTTCAGTTGGTACAGCAATATTTGCTTCCATAAATGTATTCTATTGATTGAATGTTAAAATAGTTGCGCAAAAATAATCATTTTTCATCACCTAATAAAATAGAAAAAGAAAAATAGGTAAATCCACAGTATATCTACAAAATGCCAAAAGATTGCACCGAGTTCAAACCCCAGCAAATCATTTGGTTTGTACTTATATTTAAAATGGTTATAAATAACAACAAACAGAACAATTACTCCTGCCACTAAGTGTAAAATATGCATTAAAGTAATCCCAATAATAAAAGATGTTGACACCGTACTTCCTTTGCCTGTAAAATACAATCCCAGGTCTTTTAATTGGTTAAAACCTTCGTATTGCTGCCAAATGAAACCAATCCCTAAAAACAAGGTTACCACTAACAAGACAATTGACAGTTGTCTTTTATCTTGTTTTATAAACTTTTGAGACAGCATTAAGGTAATGCTACTGGCTACAATTAAAAAAGTACTTATATAAAAAGCGTCTGGCAAGTCAAAAGTTACCCAATCATCCCTTTTCATACTAATCACATATGCACTTGTTAAACCTGCAAAAAACATGACCATACTTATCATAGAAACCCATAACATTGGTTTTGCAGCTATTTTTCTTGCGACTGTTAATTCTTCTTGTAATGTTTGTTCTACCATCTTCCTTTTTTAATGTAAAAATTTATCTACAACATATATAATTTGCACTACTGTAATGTACAACACACTAGACAACATTAATTTTCTTGCGTCTACGTTCTCTTGGCTCTTGTATAGCTTCAAGCCATAATACAACATTAAAACACCTAACAAAGCCACTACAACAGCTGTTATTGGGTGTATATAAAAAGCCCCTGAAACTTTTAACACAGGTGCTACAGATACTAAAATCATGATGACTGTATAAAAAATAATCTGTTTTATAGCACCTTTGTCTTTGGTACCCATCGGCAACATATTAAAACCTGCCTTTTTATACTCTTCGAACTGCAGCCAACCAATTGCCCAGAAATGAGGAAATTGCCAAAAAAATTGAATTATAAATAAGAAGCCTGCCTCAACACCAAAGTTGTTTGTTGCTGCCACCCAGCCTAACATAAACGGAATTGCGCCTGGAATTGCGCCTACAAATACGGTTAAAGGCGTTACTGACTTTAAAGGAGTGTATACACAAGTGTACAAGAAAATCGAAATTGCTCCAAACAACGCAGATTTAGGGTTGATACTGTACAATATTGAAATCCCTAAGACGGTAAACAAAATGGCAATGGTTAAAGCTGCATTTATAGACATTCTCCCTGTTGGTAAAGGACGGTTTTGCGTGCGCTTCATGATTGCATCCGTATCTTTTTCTATGATTTGATTGAATGCATTAGAAGCAGCAACCATAAAAAAACCACCAAGAGCTAGGAGGAAAAGAGTAAAGTAATTAATCGTTTCCGCAGCTAGAAGGTAACCAGCAACAGATGAAAACACAACGCTTAAAGACAACCCAACTTTAGTAAGTTGCTTAAGGTCTGAAACAATAGTTTTCATGGCTGTTTTCTTATCTGAAAGAACGGCGGTATTCATATCAACACAATTAGCTTGCAAAGATATTTGATAAATATCAATTTACCGCAATTTTTATAGCTTTTGATGTTAAATAAATGAAAAAACCCACTCAATAAATTGAGTGGGAAAATTGCTATGAAAAAGAAAAAGTGTGGTTCTTAAGAAGAACCACATCTCAAATATAGGAATATATTTATATATAAAAAAAAAAGTACGATTAAATTTTAAAATTTAAAGACACAAAGTACATGAACTGCATGAAAAAATAAAAACCAATCAAATAACTGAGCCCTCGAAAAACGCATTCTACACTAACGGTGCGAAATTATTAAAGCGTATCAAAAATTAGCGTTTAAAAACAAGGTTGTTTTTTAATTGATATTCTTGTTCGCTCTCTTTACAAACGGCAAATCCAGTTTCATTGAACTGCAGTCTATGGCCATATTCGCTAACCCAACCAATCTGTTTTGCAGGGTTTCCAACAACCAACGCAAAAGGCAATACCTCTTTCGTAACCACAGTACCTGCTCCAACAAAAGCATATTCACCAATATTATTACCACAAATAATAGTTGCATTCGCACCAATACTTGCACCTTTTTTTACAATCGTCTTTTGATATTCGTGCTGTCTTTTAATTGCACTTCTCGGGTTCATAACATTTGTAAAAACCATAGAGGGTCCTAAAAAAACGTCATCTTCGCAAATAACACCAGAATATATAGAAACATTATTTTGCACTTTCACATTTTTACCTAAAATAACTTTTGGAGCAACCACTACATTCTGACCAATATTACACCCTTCCCCAATATGGCAGTTGGACATAATATGACTAAAATGCCATATTTTGGTATCTTTCCCAATAGAACAGTTTGTATCTATAATAGCCGTTTCGTGTGCAAAAAAATCTTTCAAATTAATATTCTAAATTTATATTATTCGCTGAATTTATAATTTCTTTTGAGGAAGAGGTGCCTATTCTATCTACTCCCAAAGCAAGCATTTTTAGCGCCATTCCATAATCTCTTACCCCGCCAGCGGCTTTTATTTTTAATGGCTTTGCGTTTTTATAAATCAACTTCATGCTTTCTATCGTTGCGCCGTTGGACTTGCTTGCTGGCGTTTTAAAAAACCCTGTAGATGACTTTACAAATACGTTTTTTGCATTTTCTTCTCCAAAATTTTCTAGTACCACTTTTTTTATAAGTTGTGAAATTACAATTATTTCTTCATTTGATAATGCCGCAACTTCTATAATGAATTTTACAACTTTATGATGCCTTAAACAAAGTGCTGCACAATATGAGAGCTCGTCTGTTAATAGCGAAATATTTCCTGCTTTAAACGCATTATAATTGAGTACAAAATCTAATTCGTGTGCACCAGCATAAATTGCCTTTTGTGCTTCTTCTAGCTTTTCGCCTATGCTTGAATTCCCTTCAGGAAAGTCAATGACAGTTCCTATTAGAACAGAAGATTTCACAACAGCTAGCGCATTTTTTACATTTCCTATATAGTTTGCGCGAATCATAATTAACTTATACTCGTTCACAATAGCCTCCTCTGTTAACTGCAGTACTTTTTGCAAATTTTCCTTTTCAGAAAGACCTGCTTGTCTTGCTGTCTTTAAATATGTGGCATCTAAAAATTGATTAATTTTCATACTACGAAAGTAATGAAACCTAAACTGTGTATTACAAAGAAGTACCCGTTACGTTCTATTTATAATTTAACCGGCGCAAAATGAAGCGTCTGTATACATTCATTATTTGCGCACCAAAATAGAATTTATTCCAAATGTTTTACGGCAACCTGCTCTAATTCATCATACCAACTCTGACCAAATTTACGAACCAAAGCCTGCTTCACAAACTTATAAACCGGCACCTGAAGCTCTTTTCCAAGAGCACAAGCATCATCACATATTTCCCACTTATGATAATTTACTGCAGAAAACTCGCTATATTCTTTTACTCGTATGGGATATAAATGACATGAAACAGGTTTTTTCCAGTCAATTGCTCCAGAATTATATGCTTCTTCAATACCACAAAGTGCTGTTTTTTTTTCATCAAAAATAACATAGGCACAATCTGCGTCATTAATTAAAGGTGTTTCTAGCTCTCCCCATTCGCTTGTAATTGAAGTACCTTGCTTTTCTATTTCAGCGATTCCTTCTTTTCTTAAAAAAGGCTTAATTTTTGGATAAATATCTGCTAAAATTTCAGCCTCTTCCTTATCTAGCGGAGCACCTGCCTCGCCATCGACACAGCAAGCGCCTCCACAAGCCGAAAGATTACACAAAAAATCTTTCTCTATGATATCTTCTGAAACTATTGTTTTTCCTAGTTGAAACATGCCGCAAAAATAAGGGATTTTTTTTCTTTAACTTTACACTTTGTTAAAGTTAGTTGACTAATTTTGAAAAAATAAAATAAAGGAATATGAAATTTAATTTTAAAGAAATATTTACAGCCTTTATGGTCTTGTTTGCAGTAATAGATATTATTGGAAATATCCCTATTATCATAGACTTGCGTAAAAAGGTAGGACATATTCAATCCGAAAAAGCATCTATAATTGCAGGTGTTATTATGATTGTTTTTCTTTTTTTAGGACAAAGCTTACTAACTTTAATTGGCATTGATGTAAATTCTTTTGCCGTAGCAGGAGCACTTATCTTATTTTTTATTGCTTTAGAGATGATTTTAGGAATTACACTGTATAAGGACGATGAAAATAATGCCACAATTACAGCCACTGTTTTCCCATTGGCTTTCCCGTTAATTGCAGGTCCGGGAAGCTTGACAACCTTACTTTCTTTGCGAGCAGAATTTCATATAGAAAATATAATTGTAGCCGTTTTATTAAATGTTGCCTTAATTTATGTGGTGTTGAAAACATCTTCGAAAATAGAGCGCATCATTGGTCCTATTGGAATTCAAATTATTAGAAAGATTTTTGGCGTTATATTATTGGCTATTTCAGTAAAACTATTTGCTCAAAACATTAAAGCCTTATTTATATAATATGAGTTTTGATGCGTTAATTATAGGCGGTGGAGTTGCCGGTTTACAATGCGCTTTGGTATTAGGATCAGCAAAAGATAAGCCTTTTGCTATCCATAAAAAAATTGGTATTATTGCACATCAAAAAGCGTCACATTTACAAAATGCTTTGTTTAATAATGTTTTAGGATTGTCTCCAAAAACAATTGGTAAAGATCTATTAGTTACTGGGAAACAACAATTATCAGCGCTATATCCTTTGGTCTCTCAAATAGAAAACGAAAAAGTAATTTCTATTTCAGATATAAAAGATGGATACAAAGTCAGTACGAATAAAGCTACGTACAACTCTAAAATTGTAATTATCGCCTTAAACTATTCAAAACCATTTACAATAGCGGGGTTAGATCACTTTATTGAACCACACCAAAAAGAAAATCCAGAAAAAAATAGAATTCAACTTAAGAATAAAAGTGCTTGTATTAAAAAAGGGTTGTATTGTTGCGGCACCATTTCCGGTTGTAGAAGTCAATTTTCAATTGCAGCAGGAAGTGGAGCTGCCGTTGCAACGGATGTTTTAACCGTTTGGAATGCTGATAACCCTGTTAAAATCCACGATAAAATTTAAATAAAAAACCCAGCTAATTAGCTGGGTTTTTTATGTAAAAACAAGGCACGAACTACTCCAC